>OJVE01000687.1_pt1 | contig 9831 bp, 17 predicted proteins | sample 1600081 | NCBI WGS metagenome assembly OJVE01 (sample SAMN04436789, study PRJEB24849) | human gut metagenome | biome: human gut; feature: NICU; material: stool | host: Homo sapiens | place: USA: Saint Louis, MO | collected 2011-04-13 | reverse complement strand
TGGCTACTGTGGCAGCTTTTAATCCCGCATTTTCGAGGTGGTTCATTTTTATAGTAACCAACCAATGCTTTGAGTTTCTTATCTTTGAGGTCTAAATCTTTAATGAAATTGGGTCTTGAATAAACCTGCTCCCAGCTATCCAGTTTGATCAATACACCATTTTCTTTCATGTAAAGCATATTTAACCCTTCTGAGTGTAAGGAATGATCATTCTATCACCTTGCTTAAAGAACGATCAACGCAAGCTGTATGGAAACACATAGTTTTTCGCTCTGTTCATCATCACTTGAGCATTTCTAGCTTTGGCGGTTATCCAGTCTTCAACCATTCCAACAGGAGGAAGATGATAGTGTTCTGATGGCTGACCGCCCTTTTTATTCAATGTGTCCGCTTCGGGTGTTGGCTGGGTTTCCCTACCCAGCGCAGGTTCAACTCCTGCCGGATACCAAATAAATCGGTGACCAATATGACCTTCCGTAACGTTAATTTTCAGTACGGCGACCTGATGCGCGCCCCTCGTGGTGTGCAGGCTGTTCGCAACCCAAAAACCATCGCTAGTATCTGGCGGCGTAGCTGGCTGTGCAGGTTGCTTACCCAGAAAGGCGATCCAAATAGTTAACTGGAGATATTTATGTCCGAAAATAAAAACACCACGCCGTTTAGTCAGCAACTTGCCTATATCAATAAAGGCACGCTGGATGCTGAATTAACCGAGGCGCTGGCAGAAGTTATTAAGGCTGTTCGAGAAACAGGTAAGAAAGGCGCTGTGACGCTGACGCTGAACTGTGCAATGCTGAACAACCGCGATGAAAACACCATGAAGGTTACGCCAAAGGTCACTCGCACAATTCCAGAGCTTGACCGTGCTGACACCATCATGTTTGCAACTGCCGATGGTGATTTGCTCCGCGATGATCCTTCACAAACCCAGTTGGATTTGAAAGTCATTGAGCCAAAAACTCAGACTGCACCAATCAAGCTGGCCCAGTAATACCCACCCTCTTTTACCAACCCCTATCTCTAAAAGGATTATTCAATGTCTCAAATTGAAGGCTCTGCCGTGCTTGATATCCGTGACCTGGTTGCGGCAACACTGAAAACTGACACCCATATCCCGTCGGTTGTCGTGCCGGATGGCTTTGATGTCAAATCGCTTGAAACCCTCCAGGTTGCCCCGTCTCGCATTCGCCAGATTACCAACCTGATTTCCCCCGGTTCGCTGATCGCTTATATCCAGCGATTCCGTGATGAGCGCTCTGTTGTTTTCGCCGATAAGACAAAAACCCGGATCGTCGCCGTGCTGGACTTCCACCAGAATGCCGATAGCCCGAACTGGGGAACGCACAAAGCGGTTTATGACTGCCCTTTCTCTGACGAATGGAAAGCCTGGACTGCTTCTGATGGCAATAAGATGGACCAGATCGGCTTCGCGGAATTCCTTGAAAACAACATCCAGAATGTTGCGCCGGTTAGCGACTCTTACAAAGGCCCTGCAGGTGCCGACCTTCTGGAAATGGTTCTCGCTTTTCAGGAAACCCGTAAATCTGAATTCAAGTCTGTTCGTCGCCTGGCAGATGGCACCTGCCAGTTTCAGTTCAGCGATGAAAAATCTGGCTCAGGCAATACGCAGATGCCGGAAAAAATCAGCCTGGCAATTTCTCCGTTCCACAATGGCCAACCGTACCAGGTTGATGCCCGCATCCGCTACCGTCTGAAAGATGGTCAGCTGATTCTCTGGTATGAGCTGATCGAACCGAAAAAAATCATTGAGCACGCCTTCCAGGAGATCGTCACCGATATGGAAAACCAGCTCGGTGAAGACCTGCCTATTTACGAAGGCTCCATTTAACCCATCAATACCGTGTGTTGTTTTATGCGCCTCCAGGTGGGCGCATAGCGAAGCACTCCCTAATTCAAAAAGGTGACCATATGCCCAGCTTAGGCCAGTTGTATAACGACAAAGAATCCGGGCTGACTACCCGAAAAACTTACAACGTCCCGATCTCCTCAATTTACGCAGAAGACGGCTATAACGTTCGTGAGCTGAACCAGGCGCATGTCGATGAATTCCGCGACGCGTTTATTGCCGGGGAGTATATCCCGCCGCTGGCCGTGGAGGTTACTGAGTGTGGTGTGAAGGTGATCGATGGTCACCACCGCTATCACGGTGCGCTCGCTGCTATCGCTATGGGTCACGACATTGTGCGGCTGGAATGCAAAGATTTTGTCGGTACCGAAGCGGACAAGATCGCCTTCATGGTGACCAGTTCACAGGGGCTGGCACTTACCGCCCTTGAGCGCGGCGCTGCTTATCATCGACTTCAGAATCAGGGGTGGAGCCCGTCAGAAATTGCCGGAAAAGTTAAGCGATCAGAATCAGACATCCTTCAGCACCTGCAGTTACACGAATGTACCCCGTATATCAAAAAGCTGGTACGTGATGGCTCAATGAATTATGCCATCGCAATCACCATTTCACGCGAGCATGGGGTGTACGCGGACCGTGAGGCTTCCAGACTGATGAAAAAAGCGGAAGCCGCCGGGAAGAAAAAAGTAACCAAAAGTATTGCCAAGCCTCAATTCAATGCCGGAAAGGCGCGGAAATTTCTGGAGATCATCGCTTCATGCCAGGAAACCACCAGCGGCGGATTGACCATTGAAATTCCACCAGCGATGCAAGCCGAGGTGATTTCTATCCTTCAGGAGTTTCGCTACGAAACATCCGCTCCTGCTGTTGACGAACCTACCGAAGAAAGTGACGCCGCATGACCGATACCAACCAACTGAATTGCCCAACCTGTGGGTCAGCAGCTCATTTCGCCTGGCATGGTAACAGCCCTTTTATGCGTTATGGGACGCTGAAGTGTCCCAAAGGGTGCCATACAGTTCGCGTTACCTATCATGCAACCAGCATTAATGCAGCCAGGTTGAGGCTTATTAAACAATGGGAGGAGCTTGGAAAATGAAAATCTATCGCGATCGCCCCCTCAGGAAAGCGTTAATTTTGAACGGTATCACGCTGATCGCAATCATTGTGCTTTCACCCTTGGGTATATGGCTGGTTAACGAACTGGTGGTGGCATGAACGTAACAGAGGTTGATGGCGTATTTCACTGTGATTGCGGATTTTCCTGGTCGCGCGGTAAAAACGGTAATCATAACTGTGCCGATGGTTTGCGGAAGAAAATACAGCTGTTGGTTGCGGATAACGAAAATGCCATGGAGTCAATTAGGCAGGCTGATGCTGCCGTTAAGTTGGCGCATGCAAAATTTTCAGCAATAGCTGCGGAGAATGTGGCGAGGCAGGAATTCGTTAAAATCTGCTTCCGCGCAGCAGCCGACGGCGCGTCGATGGACGGTGCAGATATTCAGGAGATAGGTGAGCGCCTCGGGCTGTTTGGTCGCGAAACTTACCAGCCTGTGTTGCATGGGTATATCTGTGGTCATGAGGCTGGCGAAGACAGCGTGTATGTGATGAAAAGCTCGCCAGCCACCGACGCTTACATGGACGGGATTAAGGCTGATGGGGCGGAGGAGTTGTTGGCCGCGCTTGAAAATCACGAAACGTTCTGGGCGATGAGGGAAATGGAATTAGGTTCTCTATCCCCAGAGGCTGCGATGGTTCGAGATGTTGGCTTACGTGCCATTGAGAAAGCCAAGCAGCTGCGCGAGGGGGCCAAATGACCGAGCAAACCATCCTTGATATGTGTTGCGGCTCTCGCATGTTTTGGTTCGACAAACATGACGAACGCGCCGTATTCGCCGATATCCGCACCGAGCAGCATACCCTCTGCGATGGTCGCCAGTTGGTTATAAACCCCGACATTATCGCTGATTTCCGCGCGCTGCCGTTCGCTGACGCCTCTTTCCCTGTTGTCGTATTCGATCCGCCGCATCTGGAGCGTGTCGGTGAAAATGCCTGGATGGGTAAGAAATACGGACGCCTGAACAAAGATACCTGGCGCGATGACCTGCGTGCTGGGTTCAAAGAGGCGTTTCGCGTGCTGTGGCCACACGGCGTACTCATTTTCAAATGGAACGAAACTCAGATACCGGTTAGCCAGATTCTGGCGCTGACCGACGAGAAGCCGGCCATCTGGCAGCGCACTGGCAAAGCCGACAAAACGCACTGGGTAATTTTCGTGAAAGGAGCGACAGCATGACAACTGATATCACCGAACTGGCGCAGATGAAGGGGCAGAAAGTCGAAGGGTCTTACTACCTGGCTGAATGCACCGACTGCGGGAAAATGTATCCGAGCAACAAACTGAATGGTGGAGAGCCTCTTTTCTCTGGTGATTATGGCGAATGCTACTGCCCGCACTGCAACGCTGATGATGCCGCTATTGGCGATTGTGGCGATACCGCAGCAATAGCTTGGAACTATCAGCAAGGCCGCATTGATGCGCTGGTAGAGGCGCTGGAGAAGGCGCAGAAGCGGATTACTCAGCTGGAATCCCACACCGTGAAGCTGCCTACGCCTCTTGGATGGAAACCACCTTCAGGGCGTGATGTCGTGCGTCTAGATGACGTAAAGAAGATTCTTACGGACGCTGGCATCAAGTGGGAGGCTGAGTAGATGGATAAGCCACTTAACAAGCGCGAACGCGAGTTTTTAAAGCCAGCAATTGTCCACGGCTGGGAAATCGAAATTAGCCCATTCCGTAAAACGGCTTTATGGGATGGCGACTCTCTCCTTCCAGTTAGAGTCGGCACCATGGCTGAAAGCCTGATAAAGCGCGGCTATCTTGAGCGAATTTCTATGGGATTCGGCAGGGACATTATCCGAGCGACGGAAAAGGCAAAAAATTTACGGTGTTACCGTTGCTCGTATGGCAGGACTATCAAAAACGGTCAGCAAGCTGGCCCATGCCCGCATTGTGACGGCGGAATCAAGCCAGAAGGAGCCAACCAATGACCAATAACCAGTTAACCAGAGAAGAGAATGTTCAGGCTATCTTTGATTTAAAAGCCGGCTACACATTGGGGCTCGCCGATGTAGAGATTCTCAAGCGAGTGGCCCGCATGGCACTGGCCGCAATGGACAGCGAGCCTGAGTATTTGCCACTCGACTACCTACAGGGACATAGAGATGGTCTTGAGTGGTCAGCCAGACTGGCGGAGTCAAATCACCCTCAGACCGGAGACTGGCTTTACGATGACCCTATCGAGCTGGCAAAAGCCATTCGCAAAGGTCCAGATATGCCGCCAGCGCAGCCGGTAGCGGGCAGCGAGCCGGATCGCAATCCTGTGCTGGCGTATGCCGACAGTTATCGTGATATGGCGAAACAAGGCGTCGAGTCAGTCCCAATATGGAGCGTCATTATCGACCTCGAGCGAAACATTTCTCCGCTCTATCGCCACGCGCAGCCAGCGCCGGAAAGTGACCAGGTACGCCGAGAGCACGCCGAGTGGTCACAGGCTACCTTCGGCAATGTCGGCCCGGTTGGCCCGCTGAAGCACCTCAGCAAAGAAGCGCTGGAAGCCGCCGCAGAACCTGGCGACCTCTCCGAGTGGGCTGATATGCAATTCCTGCTGTGGGATGCACAGCGCCGTGCCGGTATCACTGACGAGCAGATTACCCAGGCGATGATCGAAAAGCTGGCGGTGAACAAACAGCGTGAATGGCCGGAACCGAAAGACGGTGAGCCGCGGTTGCACATCAAAGCACAGCCAGCGCCGGTAGTGCTGAAAGACCACCAAATCCGCGAGCTGGTAAATCAACTGCGGGATATCGCCATCAAATATCACGCAGCCGGACAGTTACGCGAACAAATCGCCCGTGTTGTCCGGGCCGCCATGCTCCAGGCTGGTAACTCTCCGGTAATTCCGGATGGTCTAATCGGTGCCGTTAATCGTCTGCTCGATAGCGACGGAAGCCGTGGCTGTTATAGCGCAATCCGATGCGGTGATGCTCTCGATGAAATAGAGCGCTTGCTCGCAGCCGCCCCGCAGGAGGTGAAAGGTGAATAAGGTCGAATTGCTTCAGAAAATATCGGCACTCGCTACTGAATGCCACGCGCTGGCCTGTGAGCTTGATATTGGTGATGAGCGAACCGAAATGTTCGAAATCTACGGCGTACTGCACAACCTCGGTCGCCGCGGGTACGCCAGCCAGGTAGGGCAGAGAATGAATCCGCTGCTCGCATCCTGCGACGATGACGAAGATGATGATTGGGACGAGGATGACGACTGATGCCTAAATCCCCCGCAGAACGCAAATCCTCCAGCTGAAATCAAACCCCTCTCCTGAGGGGTTTTTCTCGTATATGCTCATTTTGCTTTTATCCCCGGGAAGGGCGATAATTACCACGTCAGCCTGAGCAACTGACACGATTATCCGGCGCCAAGTGGGGACACATGGCGCAAACACTGCAATTTGAGAAGAGTTATCAAAACGTACTGATTCCCGCAGAGCCGGGAACCAGCGAATACCTGCAACTTATTCCCGTAGGGCAGCTGCTTTGCGGTGAGTTCCGCAAGCCCCGGAATTACGCATTCCACAAGAAGTTCTTCAAACTTCTGACTCTCGGGTATCACTACTGGACGCCTTCCGGTGGCCTCATTGAGCCCGCTGAGCGCACCCTCATATCCGGGTTTATCGACTTCCTTTCATCCGACCTCGATCAGCGCGCTGCGCTCCAGAACGCCGCGGAGATGTATCTCTCCTCTGTCGGTATTTCTCGTTCCCGCGATATGGCGCTGCTGAAACACTTCGAATCCTTCCGCGAGTGGGCAACCATTCAGGCTGGCTTTTACGACGAATACCAGATGCCTGACGGCAGCCGTCGTCGTGTCGCAAAGTCGATCTCCTTCGCCAGTATGGATGACAGCCAGTTTAACGGCGTCTACAAATCAGTGCTGAATGTGCTTTGGAACTACATTCTGCGTCGCAAATTCCACTCGCCGGCTGAGGCTGAAAATGCCGCCAGTCAGCTGCTGAGCTTTGCGGGGTGATGGGTATGCAATGTCTTCTCACCAAAGTAATGGAGCGCGGCATCTTCCGCGTACCTGCGCGCCGCAAGCGCAAAGTCGAAGTTAAGCCCTCCGACATTCCAACCTTTCACTATACGGCCCACCTAGCGGATGTCCGCTGGCTGCGCCACGCTGCCAGAAGGAAAATCGCATGAGTATTTATCAACGCATTAACGGCGCTGACTGGCGCAACGTATGGGTAGTTGGCGATCTGCATGGTTGCTATACGCTTCTGATGTCCGAACTGGACAAGGTCGGATTCGATGTGACTCGTGATCTGCTGATCTCGGTTGGCGACCTCGTCGACCGCGGTGCAGAGAATGTGGAATGCCTTGAGATGATCGTGATGCCATGGTTTCGCGCGGTGCGTGGAAATCATGAGCAGATGATGCTTGATGCGATGGTTAATGGCGGCAGTGTCCATCACTGGATGTCCAACGGCGGAGACTGGCTCTATCGTCTCGACGATGAAAAGAATATGTTCCTGGGATCATTACTTCAGAAGGTTGAAACACTCCCCCTCATTATCGAGCTGGAAACCTCTGGTAAGAAAGTCGTGATTTGCCACGCCGATTACCCGCATAACGAATATGAGTTCGATAAGCCAGTCGCTAAAAGCCAGGTGATATGGAATCGTGAGCGTGTCAGCGATGCGCAGGACGGCATCGTGCATGAAATCACTGGTGCAGACCTGTTTATTTTCGGCCATACCCCGGCACGCCAGCCGCTCAAATACGCCAACCAGATGTATATCGACACCGGCGCGGTATTCGGCGGGCGCCTGACATTGCTGCAGGTGCAGGGCGGTGGTCATGCTTAACCGAACTCAACGGCGGTGCAAAATCTGCCGGGCGAAGTTTACCGCGGCCTTTGAAAATCAGCGCTGGTGCTGCCCTGAGCATGGGGCGGAATTCGCCATGCAGGAACTGGAGAAGAAGCGAGAGAAGCAGGCCCAGGCCAAAGAGAAGAAAGAGCGCGCCGCCTGGCGGAAGCGCAAAGCTGCTGTGAAACCTCTCAAGCACTGGGAAGACATGACCCAGCGCATCGTTAATGACTATATTCGCGAGCGCGACTTTGGCCTGCCGTGCATCAGCTGCGGAACATTCGAAACGGTCCAGTGGGAAGCCGGCCATTTCAGATCCCGAGGGGCGGCATCACACCTCAGATACAACGAGGACAATATACATAAACAATGTCATCGCTGTAATGACGAGCTTTCAAGCAATGCAATCCCATACAGGGCAGCGCTCATAGAGAAAATCGGCGCTGAGCGCGTCGAGGCGCTCGAAAACAACAACACCCCTCACCGATACACCATCGAAGAACTGGAAGGCATCAGGCGCCATTACAGCGCGCTACGCCGTGCGCTCATAAAACAACGGGAGGCCGCATGAAGATCACCTATAGCGACGAAGGGGCTTATGCCCGTATCTGGCTGACCGGTCCATTTTGGCAACTGGCTAAGGCCAGGCGTATTGCGGATGCAGGTCTGGATGAGTCTCCGGTCAACGCCTGGGAGTCTCGCGGCATCACCTTCCAGATCACCCTGTACGGGAAAAACGCATATGTACTCAGGGCGTATAAGGCGATGGCTAAGGCCATGGCGAGGGCATCCAAATGAGCCGTGACGTTATCGAACGCATCCGCGACCGCTGGATAAAGCTCCGACTTTTACGCAGCAGCGGCACCGTACTGGTTGACTACCGCATTTTGAAGAATTTCGTTCGCATCTATCAGACCCTGGGAGAGACCGCATGAATCTCGAATCTATCGCCAAATACTTCGCGCCTAAATCACCAATGCTGAGCGACTCGCCACGGGCTACTGCATCGGATGGTCTAACCGGCACTGACATCATGGCCGCTCTTGGGCTGGTAAATGCCAAGTGCGGATTCGGCTTCGACCTCTATCTGGCAAAGATCGGGGTAAGCACACCTGACCGAGCAATGGAGCTACTTTATGAATCAGCAGAGCGATTATCAATCCGCTTTAACATCGTTTCAGAACTCAACCAGGACGTTCGCAAAAGAGTTCTCGAAGTTCTGTGTGCTTTTGCATACCAGGATTACACACGAAGTGCTGCCAGCGTTAGAAAATGCTCTTGTTGCGCTGGGGCTGGCTTCACAGAAGCTCAAGTGTTCACCAATAAATGCTCATATCCGTGGGGTAAGCCGCCTTATTGGGCAAAGATGTCCCGCGCGGTTCTCCCAAGTCACTGGGAGTGCTGGAGCGAAGCCCGCGAGGTTGTCAAAGTTAAATGCTCAACCTGTAACGGAAAGGGTGTTATCAGCAATTCGTGTCGCTGCAATGGGAAAGGAAAGGTACTGGATAAAGAGGCCAGTGAGCGCATTGGGATACCGGTAATGAAAGTATGCGATCGCTGCAGCGGAAGAGGTTATGCGCGCATGAAGTTTTCGACGGTGCTGGAAGGGGTAAGGGCCGTGGCTGACATTAAGAAAACGGTAGCTTATGAGCAGCTGCAACCGTTCTTCGAGGAGCTGGTATCCGAATGTCACAAACAGGAATCATACGCTGATGTCATTCTCTCTCGGGTGACTAAATAATGAGTATTTTCTATAAAAAAAGATTTTTGTGGAAAATAGATATTGCAATTGCCGGAAAAACTGGTTAGATTAATCTCTAACGCTGGGAATCCGTTCAGTCGTTCCGAAGCAAAAAAATCAAGCCCGAGGTTAACGCCTTGGGCTTTTTCGTATATGCAATCCGGTCAGGGCTCTTGAGTGAATACGTGCCGCACTACACGTTGAGCTCATACGCGAGAGTCCTGAACCAGATTGCTGATTTAGCTCAGCAGCGCCAGATAATGGACTTCCCTCCCGCAAGAAAATAGATAAC
>OJVE01000684.1_pt1 | contig 9869 bp, 13 predicted proteins | sample 1600081 | NCBI WGS metagenome assembly OJVE01 (sample SAMN04436789, study PRJEB24849) | human gut metagenome | biome: human gut; feature: NICU; material: stool | host: Homo sapiens | place: USA: Saint Louis, MO | collected 2011-04-13 | reverse complement strand
AACAATGAATTATTGCCTTAACGTGGTTTTTTACACGATTGAACCTCGAACCCCTATCACCAGCAGATGCGTGACCTTATCGACCTGGTGGTCCGGCTTGTCTCCCGGGGATGCCTTTATGCGCCAGCAGCGATACTGGCAGGTGCGGGTCTTCTGGTGTGGGGATTTCCGCAGGACGGTATCCGTCTGGTGACCGCCCTGCGAACTATGCCCGCAACAGAGCTTGTGCAGCTGGCCGGCATCGTCCTTCACTACGTGCTGTTGATTTCCGCCATATCGGTCCTGATTGCTGACCTCGTGGCTGGTCAGGGGGTGCCGAACAGATACCGACGTGCGTTGCTGGATCGGTTGCCGGCAGATGCCTGGTGCATCAGAAGAGGGACTGAGCGTTGACGGGACTGCGCATCAGACTCATCGGGAGCGATTGCCGGCGACGCCTGAATCCCGTTCAGCCGTGGAAATACCGTTATAAACAGAACTGACAAGAGCTGGCTCGTTACGCTTGTTATTCAATTAAAAGAATTGACCAATTAAAAAGGTGAACTAATGAAGCTTGATGCTGTGAAGACTGTTCGCGATTTAATGCGCTATTGTCATATGCCCGTATGGTGTCAGCGTGAAGTCAGAGATATGAGGGTCGGTGACATCTATTTTTTAGGGAAATATAAAGAGGTGATGTTTTCCGGGGAACTAAATGAAGACGTCGATTTTGTAGGGGAGGCATGGATCGAAAAGGAGAGAGGGATATACAAATACCATGCGACATGGACGATACCAGTAAAACCCTCCCGGGCTTTTGTCATGACTTCGGGGCAATTTAAATTACTGAAAGGTGGTGTCGTGGATTTCAACGGTGACTTTTCATCGTTTCGTTCATTTGCTCTGGTTTCACGCTATCTCAATCGACTGGTGATGAAAATGAGCAATGAAGAACGGCATGAATTCTATAAAGTCGGTTCCAGGCCACTTTTTCGTGGCATTTGTATTGATAAGGAGTCAATAAGCCGAAGGCCGCACTATATCAAAGACGGAGAAGTTTTACGTCGTGTCTGGCTAAATTACAGCAATCAATTACCGATGCATCCCCTGCAGGCTATTGTGACAGCGGCAATAGCGCTGAAACAAATTTAAGGAAATTCATATGCGGTTTTTTATTGCAGCAAAGAAATCTCCGGGGAAAATTCTTTCAGAAGGGCTGAGTGGAATGCTGAACAGAGTAAAGAAACACATATGGATTGATATGGTTATAAAGCGAGGCCCGGAATGGCAAAAATATTAATGATGACGGGCGCCATCGTCATAGTACTGGGTCTGCTGGGTTTTCTTGTTTTGCTTGTGAAGGGACGAACAACGGGGAAGACCTCTCCGGTACTGCAGGCACTGAAAGCGGCGGGTATTCGCACCACCGAGGCGGAACAGCGACTGTGTCGTCAGCGGGCCTGGGTGAGCAATGACATGCTGATGACGCCACGGGAACAGCATTTTTACCGGGCGTTGCTGAAGCACACCGACCAGAAACGCTGGCTTCTGTGCCCGCAGGTGCGGGTGGCGGATATCGCCAGCCTGGCACCTCATATCCGGCCTCGCTCCCGGACCTGGTGGCAGCTGTTCCGGATGGCCTCACAGTGGCACTGCGATGTGGTGGTGGTGGATATCACGACCTTTGCCATTGTGGCCGCTGTCGAACTGGATGATGCCTCGCACCTGAAAAAACATCGGGTACGCCGGGATATTCTGCTGGAAGAGGTACTTCGCCAGGCCGGCATTCCGCTGTTGCGGGAGCGGGATTCAGAGAAACTGGTCAGGTGTGTGAGGGATTTTCTGAAGCACCGACACGACATCACTGAATGTCATCAGGAGTGAAATCGTATGAGTATAGAAAAAAGAACGACCCGTCAAACCCCAGCCAGCCGGTGGTGGTTGCCCGGACTGCTCAGTCTGGCGCTTTACACGCCAGTGCCGGCAGTCAACGCCGCGTCCATCGAGACCGGCTTTTCCCCGGAAGGAACGGCCCTGCAGCTGGTCCTGAAGACCATCGATTCAGCGCAGCAGGAAATCCGCCTGATGGGATACTCCTTCACGTCGCCGGAGGTGACTCGCTCGCTTATTGCGGCAAAACGGCGTGGAGTGGATATCAGGGTAGTACTGGACCAGAAGGCGAATACCGGGAAAGCCAGCGTGGCCGCCATGAACGTGCTGGTCAGCGCGGGTATCCCTGTCCGCACCGTCGACGTATATACGATCCTTCATGACAAAGTGATCGTCGCAGACAAACGCAATACCGAGGTCGGCTCTTTCAATTTCAGTCGGGCTGCGGACCGTTCGAATTCAGAGAATGTGCTGGTCGTGTGGGATGACCCGGTTGTCGCCCACAGTTACCTGAACCACTGGGCATCCCGCTGGGCACAGGGAACGGACTGGCAGAGTACGTACTGAAAATCGTTACGTTTTTTAACCTGAACTTCGCGCCAACGGAGATTAGGTTATATAACAAAAAATAACATAGCCACTCGCCGCATCAGGCCAGCTGTAGTATCTTTGTTCAGGTATTTAGTTAAATGCTTGAGGAGGCAGAGATGTCACAGGCCATAAACGCAGTTACTTCCTCATCTAAACGCCCCTACAGAAAAGGGAAACCACTTTCTGCTGCAGAACGGCAGCAGAAGGCTGTTGCGCGTAAAAAAACGACGCACAAAGAGGTGAGGGTGTTTGTGCGCGATTCACTTAAAAATCAGCTTCAAATCATGTGTGAGAGTGAAGGAATTACTCAGGCAGAAATGATTGAAAGGCTTATTGAAATGGAGTCCGCGAAGCTTGGAATTGATGTAACGACGTCACATTCTTGATCCATCCGGCTTTGAGTGCTAGATTACTGATCGTTTAGAGATTTCTGGCTGGCCACGCCGCAAGGTGGCAGGGAACTGGTTCGGATGGGGAATTTACCTGGAACCAGAAAAGCAAAAACCCCGATAATCTTCTTCATTCTTGGCGGAGCGAAAAGATTAACGGGGCCTTTCAAAACTGCATAGAAGCTGTTGCTCTATGCAGGGAGTATAGATTCATGCTCAGAAAAGTTCAAGACCTTCTGTGCCCACTCCTTCCGTGCAACATAAGCGCAGGAAGCGGTGGCTGACCAGAATTCAGAAAACTCATTTCATTACGTTCAGGTTAAAAATGCCGAGCCGCGTTTTATGGCGCGTGAAGGCAAAAAGACACTGCCGTTCTGTCGTAAGCTGATGGCCAAAGCCGAAGGCTTCACCGCTACCTTTGATTTTTCAATCCATGTTGCTTTTGCCCGCTCACTGGGTAAGCGCCGCCGCATGCCTCCTATACTGCGTCGACGTGCAATTGACGCGCTCCTGCAGGCAATGTGCTTCCATTATGATCCGCTGGCCAATCGCGTGCAGCGCTCGATTACCAATATGGCCATCGAGTGCGGGCTGGCCACGGAATCCGCAAGTGGCAATCTCTCTATCTCGCGGGCGACCCGTGCGCTGCGCTTTATGTCCGAGTTGGGCCTGATCACCTACACCACGGAATATGACCCGCAGATTGGCTGTAACATCCCGACCGACATGACGTTCACGCCGGCTCTTTTTCAGGCTCTGGATGTGTCAGATGTCGCTGTCGTGGCCGCGCGTCGTAGCCGTGTGGAGTGGGAAAACAAACAGCGTAAAAAGCAGAGCCTGCCACAACTGGAAATGGACGAGCTGATCGCTAAATCCTGGCGTTTTGTACGCGAGCGTTTTCGTAGCTACCAGGCTGAGCGTAAATCACATGGCCAGAAGCGAGCGACAGCTCGCCGGGATGCTTCACGCCAGCGTAAGGATATAGAGACGCGCGTTCGTCAGCAGCTGACCCGTGAATATGCCACCGGCCGCTTCAGAGGCGATCATGACGCGCTGAAGCGTGAGGTGGAGCGACGTGTGACGGAACGAATGCTGATATCCCGGGGCAATAACTATACCCGCCTGGCGCCGTACCCCGAGCCCATATAAACCTCCCACTTTTTTATCCGGCCGACGCCGGAGACTTTCGCTCGCCCGTCTTCTGCAGTTGCCTGATTTCTGACCATTCCTGTAACAGCCACCACGGCCACCTCCTGATTTTTCCTTTTCGTGGATGAAATTTCAGGTCTCCGGCCCCGGTTTTTTGACCGGATTTTACTTATACACATTTAACTGCAAGGGAACTATTCACAAGGCTACACCCGACACGTTTCCTGGGTGCCCGTCGAAAGAATTACAGACCGCATGGTTCCCTTTAAATACCTGCTCTGTACTTCTTTTAAAGATCTGAATCTCTTTCATCTCAAAGGAAAACCTGTTCGCCGTCTGTCCTGTGGACAGTCTCAATGAGGCCTTCGCTGGCAGCGGTCGCAAACGCCCGCGCCGCTCAGAATCGAGAAGTACCTCCCGCCGGCAAGCGGCGGGCACAGCACCAGCAAGCACTTTAGTTACAGCATTCAATTAACCATTTAAACAAACCTCCGGCGCCGTCCTGCAACACTGAGCCCCTCTCAGACCACTATTCAGTTCCGTGCACAGCGGTAACTACATAACTCATCCCACCACTGAAAAGCGCCGCCGCCCCCGGCCGAAGGCCGGGGAACACCATCGCTTTTAATGATGGGTGTTGTAACTACAGGTTGGTCATCGCTGTGGGTAGTGCTGCGGTGAGGTCCGGGGTACACGCTCGTAAGCGGCCCTACGGCCCGCTAACGCGGAGATACGCCACGACTGCGGCTAACGCCTTGTCGTGACCACTCCGACCGCGTACAGCAGCTCCTGAAGCGTTATCGGTGGGTATGGCTTATCAGGGCGGGGATGGGGATTGGCAGAACCTATCAAACTGTAGCCGGCTACGCCGGGCTTCGGCGCCCCTTACCGCCATAACCTGATTTAATTCTAGCTGGCGCCTACATGCCACTTTGCGGTATAAATACATCTGAGCTTGCAGTTTTTTTTAGAAATCCGGGGTAAACTATATAGATACCTGCATGCGTCAACATTCAGAAATGTGTCAGGTGATTAGCAGTATCGTTTTGCTCTTGTGATAACACCCTGCGCAAAAACATTATCGTGTTTCGCGGCGAGCTTGCAGAAACCTGAAAACGGAACCAGGTTCATTATCTAGCGCTAGCCTTTGGTTGTAGCTGGCAACCTCAGGAAAGTAGCTCTCGTTGCCACTTTGAGCAAGCGACTTACTATCCTGAACGCAATGGTAAGAAGCAATTAATTCAAGTTGAAGCTGTTTTATCACCAATAAATATTAGAGCAAGGGTGTTGCATGATATTATGAGGTGAGATATTTAACTTATGGAATTCCAGATGAGGAATATTGATGTGAGTGTGACTACTAGTAACGATGTAGAAAGTTATCTATACCTTGTACTCAGTATGTGGCCAGTGTTGATAATTCTGTGTATCGGAATGTCTCTGGCATTTTATGGCGTGCTAATGCGTAAAACTGCAATTACTTTAATCATCCTTGCAATTATTATCGGAGCACTGGGCTGGACATATACTTAGCTATATAAATTTATTCATCAGAAAAAAGAGGCGTTTACCAGGCAGATACGTTTGAAAATCCCAACCTGTACATTCCTAATGAATCACGAGCGGATGCGGATATTTTCCAAGACATCAAGGAGATAATCCACGTATTCATTCATGCTGTTGAATGCCAGTAAATATACAATAATAAAGCCTCAGTGATCATCAGTGTGCCGAGGTATTCGACCATAAAACAGCTGGGCTATGGGGTCAGTTCAGTTGTAGCCGCCTACAGGACGATTTACCTAGTGTGCTGCATCAACCGTCTAAACTCAAAACTCTAAACGGACATAACTATATGCCATACATGAAAATATCATCACCTGGTAAGGCGATATGAATAACCATTCCCGGTCAATTCGGGAAAATTGACCGGTGATTGAGTGCAGGGAAAATAAAATCTGTATTGTGAACGTCGAATATTTTGTAGTGTGAATCGCCACAGGTTTAACAGACACCTCGGAGTCATTTAAGATTAATTAAAAGAGAGGTGCCCATGAGCGGTAAGCGTTATCCCGAAGAGTTTAAAATTGAATAGGTAAAGCAGGTTGTTGAGCGAGGCCATTCTGTTTCCAGCGTCGCAACACGTCTCGATATCACTACTGACAGTCTTTACGCCTGAATAAAGAGGTACGGACCGGACTCTTCCACCAACAAAGAACAGTCAGATGCTCAGGCTGAGAGCCGCCGACTCCAGAAGGAGCTGAAGCGGGTTACTGACGAACGGGACATATTAAAAAAAGCCGCTGTAGATTCAATCTGTCAACGCAACAACCCTTTCGATTATCTCTTTCGGTGTTTTGAACTTCAGTGTCTTTCTCGGTCTGTTGTTTAGCTGAGCTGCAACCTGATCCAGCTCATGTTGAGTATATTGGGCAAGGCATGTCTTTTTGGGAAAGTACTGTCGGATTAGCCCATTAGTGTTTTCGTTTGTTCCCCGCTGCCAGGGACTCTGAGGATCGCAGAAGTAAACTTTAACCCCTGTGCTGCCAGTAAATTCCAGATGCCTGGCCAACTCCATTCCTCTGTCCCATGTCAGTGATTGCCGGAGTTCAGGCGGCAAGCTCAAGAATTTATCTGTAAGAGCCTGATTCACCGAGGTGGCATCTTTGCCATTAAGTCTCAGGATGATCGTATAACGTGATTTTCGGTCTACAAGTGTGGCTATATGAGAGTTTTTTGTACCCGATACTAAATCGCCATCCCAGTGACCAAGAGAGCGCCTGTTATAGATATGCCGGGAATGTTCGTGGATTGGCGTTCCGTTCACAATGTTAATCGTGCCTCTTTCACCTTTGCGAGTATGGCGTCTGCCATGCCGGAGGCTATGCGAACGGCGCAGATGCTGTACATTCAGGTGGTGTAGCGCTTCACGACTACGAAAGTACAGCGTCTTATAAATCGTCTCAGGTGATATTCGCAGAGTTTTTTGACGCGGCTTCGTTCGCCTTAACCACCCTGATATTTGCTCTGGAGACCACTTCATCTCCAGCTTTTCCAGAACAAGCTCCCGCAACGGCATATTCTGATCCAGTAAGCACGGTTTTGGTCTTCTGGCCATCCTGTTGGCCCAGTTATTAGCATCAACGGCTTTGTAATAGCCGCCTGCCACGATTACGCTGAACTTCCCGTGAAATCGTCGAAGGGCTACAATTCAGCGCAGTAGCGATCGCACGAATGCTCATTTGGGCTGACAGACCAGCACGTATTTCCTCGCGTTCAGACAAGGTCAGGTGAGCTACAGCCCGCCTGCGTTCAGTGGGTTTTATGCCGCCAGTGTCTCTTAACATAGTGAAGATGGTTCCTGGTTTCGAACCCAGGATATTAGCTATCTCACTGAAGCCTGTTCCGTTCTTCCATAGTTCAAAAACAAATGCTTTTTCTTTTGCTGTAAATGTCCGTCTCATCCAACAATCCTCCGCAATTACATGTTTTCACATGACTGTTGCGTTGACCAATTGAATCTACAGACAGGACAAATCAAACAGTTCTGGCTGGAGTCCGGTTGTGTTTATGGCTATCGCAAGATCCATCTCGACCTGCGAGATAGCGGGCAACAATGCGGGATTAACCGGGTCTGGCGGCTGATGAAGCGTGCCGGGATAAAGGCTCAGGTCGGGTATCGAAGCCCACGAGCGCGTATAGGTGAAGCCAGTATCGTGACACCCAACAAACTCCAGCGGCAGTTCAACCCGGAAGCACCGGATGAACGTTGGGTAACGGACATAACTTACATCCGAACCCACGAAGGCTAGCTGTATCTGGCCGTAGTTGTTGACCTGTTCTCACGCAAAGTTATCGGCTGGTCAATGCAACCCCGGATGACAAAAGATATTGTCCTGAATGCGCTTCTGATGGCCGTGTGGCGACGTAATCCCCAAAAACAGGTGCAGGTTCATTCTGATCAAGGTAGTCAGTACACAAGCCATGAGTGGCAATCGTTCCTGAAATCACACGGACTGGAGGGCAGCATGAGCCGCCGCGGTAACAGTCACGATAACGCAGTTGCAGAAAGTTTTTTCCAGCTCCTGAAGCGTGAACGGATAAAGAAAAAGATCTACGGGACGCGGGAAGAAGCCCGCAGCGATATTTTTGATTACATCGAATGTTTTATAACAGTAAGCGTCGGCATGGTTCGAGTAATCAGATGCCACCGACGGAATATGAAAATCAATATTATCAGAAGTGTCTAGACTATCTGTGGCGATTCAAACAGATTGCTCAGACAATATTTTCCAAAAGGAACTGACTTATCGGTTCACAGCCAGCAAAGACTTAACAGTGTTGCCAGACAGCTCAACGAAAGGCCGAGAAAAACGCTAGACTATGAATCACCCGCAGAACGGTTCAATAAGTGTGTTGCGTCCATCGGTTGAACTCACAGCACGAAGCGGACTGTTAACTTTGAAATCCACCGCAATTATCGTGCACCCAATGCCAGCGGGCAGACAGGCCCCCCTATGCCAAGGCTCTTTTTGTTGGTATGTTTCTGTCCAGGGAAAGCCGCTGCGGAGAAACCGATGGACCTGCCTGCTCTGGAAGAATTACTGACTCGCCTCAAGTCACTGCCTGTTGCTGAAAAAAGTGAGACCAATATATTTTCGGTTGGTGCCCGTGGACACTATGAAAACCCTGTCAGCGATTTACTCGCTTTCTTTATTGATCCGGATGCGCCCCATGGACTGAATACACTGGTTCTTGGGGCCCTTCTGGAGTGCCTGCCAGCCCATGTTGATGCATCACTTCTCTCTCCACCAGCCCGTGAGGTTATGACCCAGAAAGGAACTCGAATCGATTTGCTACTTGAGTCGAAAGAATGGGCCATGGTATTGGAGAATAAAATCTGGCACCAGCTGAACAATCCTTTCAATGATTACAGTGGGTATCTGGAGCAAAAACATCCAGATAAGACACCGTTCCTAGTGGTTCTGTCGCCGGAAGGACTGGCTCCTGCCGGTTGGACAGGAATAAGCTACAGTATGTTTATTTCTGTTCTGTCGCCCAGGCTCGGCATGGCATGCATTTCTTCCCCGCTCAATAAATGGCAGGTTTTGCTGCGCGAATTCATTCTACATCTGGAGACACTGATGGGTAAAAATACGATTGCAGCAGAGACAGAAATCTTCGTTCTCGAAAATTTGCGTAATATTCAGGAAGCGGTGTTACTGAAAAATGCTGTGGTGAAATCACTTCAGGAGGAAGGCCTACGGTTTCTGACAGAGCACTTTTCTGAACGTGGTTATGAGGTCACAACGGCACTTAATCATTGGGAAGGTTACCCGGCACTGCGCTTCGGGTTGTCGCACTGGGTGAGTAAATCTGATGTGGTACTTTTTCTAGACAAAACACCTGGAAGACAGTTTGAAGTACGAACGTACATCTGTAGTCTGACGACTCCTGCATTGCAACATCAAGCAAGAAAGATGTTGATACCAGCACTTCATGACGACTGCTGGCCTGAGAGCAGCGGAAGTGTGTTTACCGTCGTTTCTCGGCTGTCACAGAAGCATGAGGAAAAACATCTGATGTTCCAGAGTGTGGCGAAAGCGTTAGAGCAGTTGAACGAATTTGAACTGTGCCATGAGAGATAGCGGCCATTTTTACTTGTTGCCTTGAATTCGAGTATTTCGAAACCTGAAAATATCTCGGATGCCAGGTATGAGCGAAGAGCAGAAGTCCGTAGTTGAATCATCATGAATCTTGCTAACAACGGCCTGTGTCAAGCAACTGGGAATAGGTCAACCATAGCCTGGCTAGGTTCGGTAATATGCAAATTTATTTAGGTAGAAGTAATAAAAAACTCAACAGAATTCT
>OJVE01000683.1_pt1 | contig 9873 bp, 7 predicted proteins | sample 1600081 | NCBI WGS metagenome assembly OJVE01 (sample SAMN04436789, study PRJEB24849) | human gut metagenome | biome: human gut; feature: NICU; material: stool | host: Homo sapiens | place: USA: Saint Louis, MO | collected 2011-04-13 | reverse complement strand
TGGTTTGAACCGGAGGCTGCGTAAATGAACTATGCCGGACACGAAAAACTTCGCGGAAACACGCTCAGGCGATGATACAGGTCGGCGCGAAAGCGCCCCTCCATCACCTCCTGACGCAGGTCGCGGTTGGTGGCCGCCAGCACCCGCACATCAACCCGCAGGCTGCGATCGTCGCCGACGCGCTGAATATCGCCATACTGCAGCACCCGCAGCAGCTTGGCCTGGAGCGCCAGCGAAAGCTCGCCAATTTCATCGAGGAACAGCGTCCCGTTGTCCGCCATTTCAAATTTACCGCTGCGGTTGCTGATCGCCCCGGTAAACGCCCCTTTGACGTGGCCAAACAGCTCGCTCTCCGCCACGCTCTCCGGCAGGGCCGCGCAGTTGAGATAGACCAGCGGATTGGCCGCCCGCGGCGACCCCTGATGCACCGCTTTCGCCACCAGCTCTTTGCCGGTGCCGGTCTCGCCGCTAATCAGCACGTTTAAGTCAGAAGCCGCGACGATATCGATCTCTTTTTTCAGCTGCAGCATCGGCGCCGACAGGCCAATCATCTCCTGACGTTCGGCTGCCGGATACACGATAGCCTGCTCCGGCAGCACGTTTTGATTCTCCAGCCGGGCGATCAGCAGCGCGTTATTGAGCGCCCCGGCCACCAGGGCGGCAATCAGGCGCAGCTCCTCGTCGCTGAAGCTGTCAAAACGGTCCGCATCCATGCCGTCGAGGGTGAGCGCGCCGATCAGGGTTTGCCCGGCAAAGAGCGGCAGGCCGACGCAGGCGTGCACCTTCAGGCTCTCCTGTCCGGGGATCAGGCCATCGTAAGGGTCCGGCAGGTCGCTATCCGCCGGGAAGCGCACCACGTCCCCCGCCCGGGCAATCGCCTCCAGCCGCGGGTGGCCTTCAAGGGCAAAGCGTCGGCCAAGCACGTCCTGGGCCAGGCCATCAATCGCCAGCGGCACAAACTGGTGCGCCTCGTAGCGCAGCAGCGCCGAAGCATCGCAGCCGAGTATCTGCCGCAGGGTGGTAATCAAACGCGAAAAACGGTCGGCATGGCCGAGATCGCTTTGTAAATCAATGGCGATTTTCGCCAGGGCCTCGACGGAGAAACTCATTGTCGCCTCATAGTCATTTTGACACCAAACGTAGTCATATCGACTATTTTAACCATTGTCAATTTGACATCAACAGATTTAATAAAAAACTTAAAACACTTTAAATTCAATTAATTAAAAAGTTGGCACGCAACTTGATATAAGCAAAACATCTTATTTGAACACTGCTGAATTAATTGAGGTTGCTATGTCTATTCTGGTTAAAAATAACATTCATTGGGTTGGCCAACGCGACTGGGAAGTGCGTGATTTCCACGGGACTGAATACAAAACGCTGCGCGGCAGCAGCTACAACAGCTATCTCATCCGGGAAGAAAAAAATGTGCTGATCGATACCGTCGATCATAAATTCAGCCGTGAATTCGTGCAGAACCTGCGCGGTGAAATCGACCTCGCCGATATTGATTACATCATTATCAACCATGCTGAGGAGGACCATGCCGGCGCGCTGACCGAGCTGATGACCCAGATCCCGGACACCCCGATTTACTGTACCGCCAACGCCATCGACTCCATCACCGGACACCATCATCACCCGGAGTGGAATTTTAAGGTGGTGAAAACCGGCGACAGCCTGGATATCGGCAACGGCAAGCAGCTGATTTTCGTCGAAACCCCGATGCTGCACTGGCCGGATAGCATGATGACCTATATGACCGGCGACGCGGTGCTGTTCAGCAACGACGCCTTCGGCCAGCACTACTGCGATGAACATCTGTTTAATGATGAAGTTGACCAGGTTGAGCTTTATGAGCAGTGCCAGCGCTACTATGCCAATATTCTGACCCCGTTCAGCCGCCTGGTGACGCCGAAAATTACCGAAATCCTCGGCTTTAACCTGCCGGTGGATATGATTGCCACCTCCCACGGCGTGGTATGGCGCGATAACCCGACGCAGATCGTCGAAAAATATCTCGAGTGGGCGGCGGATTATCAGGAAGACCGCATCACGATTTTCTACGACACCATGTCCAACAACACCCGCATGATGGCCGACGCGATAGCCCAGGGCATTACCGACGTGGATCCGCGGGTGGCGGTGAAAATTTTCAATGTCGCCCGCAGCGATAAAAATGAAATCCTGACCAACGTGTTCCGCTCGAAGGGCGTGCTGGTCGGCACCTCAACCATGAATAACGTGATGATGCCGAAAATCGCCGGGCTGGTGGAGGAGATGACCGGCCTGCGTTTCCGTAACAAGCGCGCCAGCGCCTTCGGCTCCCACGGCTGGAGCGGCGGCGCGGTTGACCGCCTGTCCACGCGTTTACAGGATGCGGGCTTTGAAATGTCCCTGAGCCTGAAGGCCAAATGGCGCCCGGATCTCGACGCGCTGGAAGTGTGCCGCGAGCACGGCCGCGAAATCGCCCGCCAGTGGGCCCTCTCCCCGCTGCCGGCGAGCCAGGCCAAACACGCCGCGCCTGAGGCAACGCCCTGCGCAGCGCCAGCGGCAGCCGATCTCGGCCCGAAAATGCAGTGCAGCGTTTGCCAGTGGATTTACGACCCCGAACAGGGCGAACCGAACCAGGACGTCCAGCCGGGTACGCCGTGGAGCGAAGTCCCGGATAACTTCCTCTGCCCTGAGTGTTCACTGGGTAAAGATGTGTTTGACGTTCTGGCATCGGAGGCAAAATGAGTGATGGCATCGTCATCATCGGCTCGGGCTTCGCGGCCCGTCAGCTGGTGAAAAATATTCGCAAGCAGGACCCGAATATCCCGCTGACCCTGATCGCCGCCGACAGCATGGATGAGTACAACAAACCGGATCTCAGCCATGTGGTCAGCCGCGGGCAGAACGCCGACGACCTGACCCTGCAAACGGCGGGCGAGTTTGCCGAGCAGTACAATCTGCGCCTGTTTCCGCATACCTGGGTCAGCGATATCGACGCCGAGCAGCACCTGGTGAAGAGCCAGGACCGCGAGTGGCGCTATGACAAACTGGTGCTGGCCACCGGCGCGACGCCGTTTATCCCACCGGTGCCGGGCCGCGAGCTGATGCTGACCCTGAACAGCCAGCGGGAATACGGTGCGGCGCAAAGCCATCTGCGCGATGCAAAAAGGGTGTTGATCGTTGGCGGCGGGCTGATTGGCTGCGAGCTGGCGATGGATTTCTGCCGCGCCGGCAAAGCGGTGACGGTGGTGGATAACTCCGCCAGCGTACTGTCGGCCCTGATGCCGCCCGAGGCCAGCAGCCGACTGCAGCATCGTCTGACCGACATGGGCGTGCATCTGATGCTGAAGTCCCAGCTGGAAAGCCTGGCGCAGAGCGCCGACGGGATTCGCGTCACCCTTGACCGCCAGCGTACGGTGACGGTGGATGCGGTGGTGGCCGCCGCCGGTTTACGCCCGGAAACGGCGCTGGCGCGGCATGCGGGGTTGAAAACTCACCGCGGCGTGGTGGTGAACAGTCAGCTGCAAACCAGCCATCCGGCGATTTACGCCCTCGGCGACTGCGCGGAAATCAACGGCATGGTCCTGCCTTTTCTGCAGCCGATTCTGCTAAGCGCCATGTGCCTGAGTAAAAATCTGCTGGCCCAGCAGGGAGAACTGAAGCTGCCGCCGATGCTGGTGAAGGTCAAAACGCCGGATTTACCGCTGCACCTGGCGGGCGATACCCGGCGCGAGGATCTGACGTGGAATATCGTTGCCGCCAAAGACGGCCTGGTCGCGAAAGGCGTTGACGCCGAGAACCAGCTGCGCGCTTTTGTGGTCAGCGAGGATCGCATGAAAGATGCTTTTGCCCTGCTCAAGCAGCTGGTGAGTTAACCTCGATGAAATAATGTTATTCCCGGGTCGCGGCGTAAACGCCTTACCCGGGCTACCCAACTTGCGAGGCGCTCGGGTTTGGTAGCCCGGCTAAGCGCAGCGCGAGCCGGGGAAATGCCCAACCTACCGCGCCAGGTTATCGTACCCGCGCCAGCGGTAGTTGAGCACCGACAGCACCCAGCAGGCCACGAACAGCCCGACCACCACAAAACCGGCGTCGCCGAGATGGTCGTTCAATGCGCCAACCCAGCGCCAGAGGCCGCCGCTCAGAGAGAACTTATCCATCAACAGCCCCAGCGCTTCCAGACCGCCGATAAACAGCGCCACCACCACCGAGGTGCCGGTAATGGTCATATTGTAATAGAGCTTGCGCTGCGGCTTGCTGAACGCCCAGCCGTAGGCGCCGACCATCAGCACGTTATCGAGCGTATCCACCAGCGCCATCCCGCTGGCGAACAGCGCCGGAAAAACCATAATCGACCAAATTGACACCCCGCTCGACGCGCTGGCGGCGGAGATCCCCAGCACGCCGATTTCCGTCGCCGTATCAAAGCCGAGGCCAAACAGAAAGCCCACCAGATACATCTGCCAGCTGCGGCTAATCAGGCGGAAGGTTTTACCGAACAACCAGCTCATCATGCCGCCGCCGGTCATGACCTCATCGCTCACCTTTTCGCCCTGCTTCCACGCCCGAAAGCTGCGCCAGACGCTGCGCAAAATAACCAGGTTGATAAAGGCCATCACCAGCAGGAACAGCGCCGACACGGCGGTGCCGATAACGCTGCCGGTCTCGTGAAACCAGCTCATCTGCTGGCCAAACGCGGTGGCGGTCGCGGCAATCGCCGCCGAAGCCAGCACCACAATCGACGAATGCCCCAGCGAGAACCACGCGCCAACGGCAAAAGGCCGCTTCCCCTGCTGCATCATTTTGCGGGTCACGTTGTCGATGGCCGCGATATGGTCGGCGTCCACCGCGTGGCGCAGACCATAACCCCAGGCCAGCAGGCTGGCGGCCATCAGCGCGCCGCTGCCGCCGAACGCCGTAAACGCCCAGCCCCAGGCCAGCAAATTGGCGGCAATCAATGCCAGCACCAGCGCCGCTGCGCGCGGCTGCTGACGCAAAATCGTCACTATCATATCGGTGTCCTTTAAGCCTGTAGGCGGGCCGCAGCGATAACCGCCTGGCCGAGGGCAATCGCGCCATCGCCTGCGGGCAGCTGCTGCGGAAAGAGCAGAGTAAAATCGGCCAGATAAAAGGTCAATCGCGCCGTCAGCAGGCGGTTGTGCAGTACCCCGCCGCCGAAGGCCAGCGTGTGAATATTCCGCGCGTTCGCGCAATCGCGCATCATGGCCGCCAGCCCGCGGGCCAGCGCATCATGAAAGGCCCACGCTTTTTGCGCCGGGCTCGCCTGCCAGCTCAGCCACTGCTGCCAGAACGTCGCCAGATCCAGTTTTCCATCGCGCCACGGTAGCGTCGCCGGATGCTCAACTCCTTCGCAGGTCGCCGCCAGCGCCTCCAGACGGCACGCCGCTTCCCCCTCATAGCTCAGGGTTAGCGGAGCGCAGCCCAGCGCGCAGGCGACGGCGTCAAACAGACGGCCGCACGACGATGCCTGCGGCGCATTAATACCGCGCTCGATTGCCCGCGCCAGCAGCGGCCAGCTTTGCTGGCGCAGCGCGGCGGTGTCGGCATAATTCTGCCACTCGGGGACGAAGGCCAGGCAGTGGGCGAGCAGATTGCGCCACGGCTGACGCGCCGCGAGGTCGCCGCCAGGCAGCGCCACCGCCGGCAGACCGCCGAGATGCTCGCACTCGCGATAGTTGACCCGCAGGCACTCGCCGCCCCACAGTTCGCCGTTTTCCCCCATCCCGATACCGTCGAGGGTCAGGGCAATCACGTCGCCGCCCTCCCGCGGCCAGCGGTGCTCGGCCAGGCAGGCGGCCGCGTGGGCATGATGATGCAACACGCGGTCCACCGGAAGCGCCAGCGACGCCGCCCACCGCGAAGCGCGGTAGCCGGGATGGGCGTCGGCAACCACCCGCTGGGGGGTAAAAGCGTAAATCTCCTGCATCAGACGCAGCGCCTGCCGCCACTGCGCCTCGACGCCCTCCTCATCGAGATCGCCAAAATGCTGGCTGAGCACCGCTTCATCGCCGCGCAGCAGGCAGAACGTATTTTTCATATCCGCGCCGAGAGCCAGCAGCGGCGGTACGTCGTGGAAACCCGGCGGCAGCGCCAGCGCGTCAGGCACGTAGCCACGGGCACGGCGCAGCATCTCGCCGCTTTGCCGCACCACGGAATCATCCATCCGCTGCACAATCTCGCGATTATGCAGCAGAAATCCGTCGGCAATTCCGGCTAAATCCGCCAGCGCCTCGGCGTTGGTTAACGCCGGCGGGCGGCCGCTGAGGTTGCCGGAGGTCATCACTAATGGGCGCGCCAGCGCCTGCGAAAGTAAATGCTGCAGTGGATTAGACGGCAGCATCCCCCCTACTTCCGCAAGCCCTGGCGCAATCTGGTCGCACAGGCCGGCCACCTGCGTTTTCTCCAGCAGCACGATCGGCGCGGCGGGAGAGGTCAGCAGCGTCAGCGCCGGTTCATCGAGCCCCGCCGTTGTCGCCAGCATCACCGCCAGCGGTTTCGCCGGGCGATGCTTGCGCGCCCGCAGCTTCGCCACGGCCTCGCGGTTTCCGGCGTCGCACAGCAGATGGAAACCGCCCAGCCCCTTCACCGCCACAATATCGCCCGCCAGCAGGCGAGCAATCGTCGCATCTAAGGCGGCCTCGCCAAATAAATGCTCCTGCGGGCCGCGCCACTCCAGCTGCGGCCCGCACTCGGCGCAGGCTACCGGCTGCGCGTGAAAGCGGCGATCGGCGGGATCGCCATATTCCGTCGCGCAGGCGGGGCAAAGAGGAAACGGCGACATAGAGGTCAGCGGGCGGTCGTAGGGCATAGCGCGAATAATGGTAAAGCGCGGCCCGCAGTGGGTGCAGTTGATAAACGGATAGCGGTAGCGGCGCTCCCGCGGGTTGTTCATCTCCGCCAGGCATGCCGGGCAGGTAGCGGCATCGGGCACAATCTGCGTGCGCATGCTTCCGGCCCCGCTTTGGCGGATGGTAAAGCCCGGCGGCGGCGCGGCCCAGACAAAAGGCGCCGCTGCCGCGCTGTCGATACGCGCCAGCGGCGGGCAGCGCCGGGTTAACGCGGCGAGAAATGGCGCATCATCGCCGACAAGGCGCACCAGCACGCCGTCGCCGTCGTTGCACACGTCGCCGCGCAGCCCCAGCTGCTGCGCCAGCTGCCAGACGAAGGGGCGGAATCCCACCCCCTGCACTTTACCGCGAATGCGGATTTGCACCCCGTTCATTGCGCGACCGGCTTACCAGGCCAGCGCGGTGCGGCGGCGTTTTTCGATATTCATCTGTTCGAGCTTGTTGCGGTCGACGCAAATCAGCGCGTGGGTCGGACAGGCATCCATACAGGCCGGGCCTTCCTCACGGTGGTGGCAAAGGTCGCATTTGTTGGCTTCGGCTTTTTCCGCCATCACGTTCAGCCCCGCGCCGCTGTGGCGGATAACCGGGCGCACCACCACTTCCATGGCGCCGTAGGGACAGGCCACCACGCAGGTTTTGCAGCCGATGCAGCGCTCCTGCATCACGTGGACGAAGCCCTGATCGCGGCCGATCGCGCCGTTCGGACAGACGTTGGCGCACGGGGCGTCCTCGCACTGACGGCAGGCGGTGGCCGTCGACACATTAACGCCTTTGATCACGTGAATACGCGGTAAAAAGCTTTTTGGCGTCAGCGCGGCGCAGTCCTGATTTTCCTGATGAGAGACCACGCAGGCCACTTCACAGGTGCGGCAGCCGATGCATTTGCTCGCGTCGGCGATAATGAAACGGTTCATCCATTTCTCCAGCTGTAAGAAGGTTACGCGCCGGAGTATGCATAATGCGTTCCAACTTTTATCTTACTGATATTAAAGAAGATAAATACGGAAGATACTGTCATCGTCAGTTGTGACGATGACAGCTGACGACGTCAGGCGTGCGGGCCGGGAACCATCGAGTCGCGTTCAATCAGCTCGCCGGAAAAGGTTTGCTGAAATTTAAAATCGCCGCCGTCGAGCATAAAGATCAGCCGGTTGATGCTCTCTTTGATCATCTCCGTCACCGGGACTTTGACGCTGGAGAGCGCCGGCACCATAAACGGCGCCAGCGCGATATCGTCAAAGCCCACCACCGAAACCTGCTCCGGAACCTTGACGCCGAGCTGGTGCAACTGCTTCATCGCGCCAACCGCCATATCGTCGTTGCTCGCCACCAGCGCGCTATAGCCGACGCGGCGCTGGCGCAGCGTCTCGACTCCCGCCGCGCCGGTTTCCGGCGTCCAGCGGCCTTCGACGATCAGAGAGTCATTCAGGGCAATGCCGCCGCGGGCCAACGCGTCTTTATAGCCCGAGAGACGCTCTACGCCGGTTGGCGAATCCAGCGAACCGGTAATAAACGCGATTTCCCGATGGCCCAGCGCGATAAGCTTTTCCACCGCCATCATCGCCGAGGCCTTTTGATCGGACCAGACGCAGTGGCTGGCGTTGCGGCGCAGGCGGCGGTTGAGCACCATGATCGGCCGCTCATGATTTTCGATAATCTCATCCATCTCATCAACGCTGAGAAAGCGCGGATAGATAATAATCGCATCGCAGCGCAGATCGAGCAGATACTGAATCGCCTCGCGCTCCTCCTCCGCGCTGTGCTTGCCGTCGGCGAGGATCAGCTGCCGCCCTTTGTCTTCGGTCATCCGCGCCACGTGGTAAAGCAGTTCGCTGAAATAGACGCCGTGATAAAGGGTGTTGGTCACCACCAGCCCGAGGGTCTGGGTCTTTTTCGTCGCCAGGTTGCGCGCCAGCAGATTCGGCCGGTAGCCGCTTTCGGCCACCGCCTGGAAGACGCGATCTTTGGTCTCCTGGCTGACATAGCCGTTCCCCGACAGCACCCGCGAAACGGTGGCCTTTGACACCCCCGCGCGCTTCGCTACCTCCAGCATCGTTGCCATGTGGTTATTCCTGTTGCCAATGTTGCCCGCAGTGTACTGCACGCGCTGCGCTTTTTCAGCATTTGCGCGTCGCCCGCGCTGATGCGCACACAGCGATCAAAATCACAAAATCAAGATCTTATTTTTTTATTTCTTGTATGCATTCATGAAACTAATCATGATTTTGTGGAACCGGTTTCCTATGTATGCATGATGCCGCTCCGCTTTCCGGCGCGGTGACAAGCCAGTACCCCATTGATAAACAGGATAAAATCCGATGTCTAAAAATTATGCAGCTCTGGCGCAGCAGATTATCGCGGCAATTGGCGGCGCAGATAACGTTGCCGCCGTCACCCACTGCATGACCCGCCTGCGTTTCGTGGTCAAAGACAACGAGCGGGTCGACAGCGCCACCCTCAAAGGGCTGAAAGGCGTGCTCGGCGTCGTGCGTAGCGATAACCAGTGCCAGGTGATCGTGGGCAATACCGTCTCCCAGGCGTATCGCGAAGTGGTCGCGCTGCTGCCGGGGGATCTACGCCCCGCCGAACCGCAGGGGAAACCGCCCATTACCCTGAAACGCATCGGCGCCGGGATCCTCGACGCGCTGATCGGCACCATGTCGCCGCTGATCCCGGCGATTATCGGCGGATCGATGGTTAAGCTGCTGGCAATGATCCTCGAGATGACCGGCGTGCTGCCCAAAGGCGCGACAACGCTGACTATTCTGACGGTTATCGGCGACGGCGCGTTCTTCTTCCTGCCGCTGATGGTTGCGGCCTCCGCGGCGGTGAAGTTCAAAACCAATATGTCGCTGGCGATTGCGATTGCCGGGGTGCTGGTACACCCGAGCTTTATCGAGCTGATGGCCAAAGCCGCCCAGGGCGAGCACGTGGAGTTCGCCTTTATTCCGGTGCGAACATGGAAACCATCATCTATGAAGGTTACGGTCCTGGCGGCACGGCGGTA
>OJVE01000681.1_pt1 | contig 9893 bp, 4 predicted proteins | sample 1600081 | NCBI WGS metagenome assembly OJVE01 (sample SAMN04436789, study PRJEB24849) | human gut metagenome | biome: human gut; feature: NICU; material: stool | host: Homo sapiens | place: USA: Saint Louis, MO | collected 2011-04-13 | reverse complement strand
GAAGAGCTATAAGAGCCTACGTTGGAGCCACTGCCCAACGCCACGCCGCCATCGATATCCGCTCTGGTGTTCGCGCCGATAGTGACCGCGTCTTTCGCATAGGCTATCGAATTATGTCCGATCGCCGTAGCGTTTTCCAAGGCCGCATTGGCACTGCTGCCGATCGCCGTACCGCCATCAGCTAATTGTTTTTGCCAGATATCACCTACATTGGCAGTTCCGCCCAATGCGATCGAGTTTTTGCCGTACGCTCTGGCTTCCCGTCCGATAGCGACGGTATTATATGTCGTTGCCGTATCATCTTCATTGCCGGCTTTCGCTCCGCGACCGATGGCAATCGTGTCCTCGCTGTATGCCTGCGCCCCGCCGTTCGGCTGATCGTAGTTACCGCTGCCAATAGCAATCGCGCTGGTTCCTTTGGCGGTAGCACGACTACCGAAGGCGATGGAGCCGACCCCCGATGCTTCCGAAGAGTAACCGAAGCTCCATGCATAGCGTGACTTTGCTTTTGCGCCCACACCCATGGCAGTGGAGTGATTGCCATGTGCTTTGGCATCGATACCGATAGCAATCGCACCCATTTTATCCCTAAGGTCACTAGTCACGTAGGGCAATTTCGTTTTCGGGTCATACTGAATCGACTTACCCGGTTTCGGTGTAAAGCCGGGGCTGGTAGACCAGTCGGTCGTATTATCATTTTCGTCCAAGCCCGCTTCGGCTTGAATCCCGATGGCAATGCCTTTATGAACGGCACGCGCGTCGTTCCCGACGGAAACTGACTTATCGCCGACCGCCGTAATCATTCTCTCCCCGCTTGGATCCCCCCGCCAAGGCGGAACGACCGATGGCAACGCCGTGCTTAGCTTCCGAGAAGGCACGATAGCCGAGCGCCATGGAGTGCGCACCGAATGCCCCGTCGTTATTAACGTTGGTCCAGTCGGTTTTAGCATAGCGTTCCAAATAGTCGCGGGACGGTTCAATGTAGTCCGGACGTACGCCAAAATACCGGAGCGTCAGTCCGTCCTTTTTCAGCTTCTCGCCGATTTTATTCGAAATGTCATTAGAGTAGAAAATACGATTCGCAATCGCATCAGGAAAGTTCGTGGGCCCGTACTCCGCTTTCGCACCGGGGATTTCTCCGCCGTGAGCAATCTTGTCAAGCAAATATTGGGCGACTTCCTCTTTTTCCTGTTGCGTCAGCGCCTGTACATCTGTCACGCCGCCCGCCAAAAGCGCCGCCGTCACAAAAGCGGCAAGCAGGCTGTTTTGAACGCGGGATTTATTTTTCCCATGTCCTTTTGCCATTTCTGAAGTCACGACCCAGCAGTTTTTGACCTTGCTCCAGATCAACTTATAAATTTTATTCATGCTTCCCTCCCACAACAAGCGATTGCTCTAATCGGCAATCCAATAATTCAATCATTTTTCTATAATCTTTTACATCACATTTATTATATATCATGCATATAGCAATATCAAATACAAACATGCTTCACAGCACCGATACCGACATGCTTCATAGCACTGACCGATTTCCAGCCGTCACGCGTCGTTTTCGCCCGCTGCACGCGTTGATAGGACGCCGCGTATCTCCCAAGGAAACAAGCTGTCTTCACGGGAAAAGCATCCCACAGTAAAAAGAAATTCTATTATTCTTTGTGGAAGCTTTACAAAACAGAAAAAATATAATCTTTTTTAACCTTAATGCAAACGGTCGCAAGCACGGAAAGCGACACGGTTTGCGAAACAAAGAGCGCGCCCGCGAGCAACGGTAAAAATTTCGCGCTGATGCGAGATGCTCTTTATCGTCTCCGCGCACGCGCTTTCCGTCCGTTTCGCGGAGAATTTCCGAGAAGCGGGCGCGGTTTTCGTTACTACGCCAACGCGCCTTAAAACGTACATCTCCCATGCAAAAAAGATCACGACGCATATGCGCCGTGATCTTTTTCTGTCGTGAAAGAATGATTCTTTCCGCTGCCGTTTTTATTTTCCGGACCGCGCTTGGAGTGTCGCAAGCTTTTGCGTGATGGCCTTCATCTCGGCTTGCATGTCTCGGATCTGTTCGTCTTGCGCATCGAGTTTTTGCGTTTGCGCGTCCAGTTGTTGCGCTTGCTCATCCAGTTTTTTCGCTTGCGCGTCCAGTTGTTGCGCCATTTCGGAGCGGGTAAGTTTCATGTACTCATTGCCTCTCCCCACTTTCATGGAGAAGCCGATATTGAGCATGTTTTCGCCGCCGCCGAACGAGCCGCCGACGCTGAACATTTTGCTTTCGTTCGGTCGGTAGAAGGCGCCGATCGCTATCGCGTTCGCGCCACTGTAGTTGCCATAGCTCGCGGCGAAGTCCCATTTATTGTCCGGATCAAAGTCCAGCGGGTGGAGTCCCGCCAACGCCGCCGCGCCCGCGCCGACGCGGTCAACACGGTTACCCATGTCGTATACGCGATTGTTCAACTCGGCAATGTTGGTCGTATTGGCACCTACCTGTTTGTCCAAGGCGATCAGGTTCTGCCCTGCCGTGTTGCCGGCTTTGATGTAGTTACCGTCTTTTTCAATTCTTGTTTCGTTGTAAACGGTGCCGCCCGTGACGATGCCCGTATTACCTTTCTCGACCTTGCCGTCCGTCTTGACGTTCAATTTGTATTCGTTGCTGCCGTCTTCTTGCTTTGTAGCTTTTACGGTTACGGTGTCACTGTCCACGATAGTGTTTCGTGTGTCTTTGGTCGCGACGGTGACTTGCTGTTCTTTCTTGTCGCTGCCTTTAAGGAAAATCGTGGTCGTGTTGTTGTCATTTTCTTCGCTTTCCAGCGTGTAAGTGGTGTCGGTATTCACTGCGCCCTTAAGATCTTCCAGGTCCACGCTGCCGGTGACTTCATTGCCCTTCGTATCTTTCACGGAAAGATTCAGCTTGCTACCGTTGAGGGATAGCGCGTTGTTACCTTTCTGCAACGTCGTATCGGTCGCGGAAATTTTGTAGCTGCCTTTCGCGCTTCCCGCTTCGACTTTGATATTGTCGCCCGCTTCGATAGTGGTCTTGGCCGCCGCGATTTCCTGTACCGCTTTCAGCTGCGCTACGTTGACCGCGTCGGTATCTTTTGTGCCGGCGGCTACGTTGGTAATGACGTTTTTGCCTGCGTCAATACCATCAGTGGTGACCGACGGACCGCCTTGTACGGTCAAGCCGTTATTATTGATCGTCGTGTTTCCGGCTTTGATGCTTCCATCAGCACCCAGATCGATATCCTTGGCAAGACTTACTTTGTAGTTTTTGCCGCCCGCGGCATTGAGTCCGTCTTGTACCACAGAAATATTGGTTCCTTCTGTAACCGAGGTGTGTTTTTGCGCTTCCGTGCCCGTTTGGGTAATTTTGCCTTCTACCGCTTTCAACTGCGCCACGTTCACCGCATCGGTATCTTCACTACCGGCTGCTACACCTGTGATTTGACGGGTATATTTCTTTCCTTTATTGCCTACGGAAATCGCGCCCTTCGTCGCTTTCCATACTTCGGATGTGTTTTCTCCCGCTAAATAGCCGATGGATCCTTTCTCTCTGTCCGCCAGGCTGGAAGAGCCGATCGCGACGCCGCTTCTCGCTTTCGCCTTCGCGAATAAACCGAAGGCGATGGAATATTCGTTTTTCGCCTCAGCCGCATGACCGAAGGCGATGGATCCCGCTTGTTCCGCCACCGCTTCCGTACCGATCGCTGTCGCGTCGTCCGCTGTCGCTTTGGACTCTGTGCCTACCGCAATGGCTCCATAGCCTTCTACAAGCAATTTATTTCCCAAAGCAAGACCATACTGATCACTACCTTGTATCGTATTGGTATGCCCTACAGAAGTGGCCAACGTCGCGCCGTCCTTAATTTCGGAACTGGTTCCGAGAACTACACTGCCGCCGTTGACCGTATTTGTCAAGCCGATAGCTACGTTCTTGTTACTTCCGATGCTCTTCTTCGTATACGTCCATTTCGGATTCCTCGGATCCGAATTGTCTTTTTCGGCGGTGTAGCCGACAAGGTTCCCCACGCCGATGACGGTATTCTGATCGCCCGCGACTTTGGTCAGTTTCCTATCCGGGTTCCTGTAATCCGTGCCGAATATCGCGTTATGCGTACCCTCGACTTCAAGGCTTTCTCCGACAACGATGCTGTTGTTTCTGCGGACGCCGTCGCTATCTCGCTTACCGCCTTTCAGCGTGTTGTTGTTGCCTACAACGGTACTGTTTATGCCTTCCGAGGTTGAGCCGATACCGATGACCATGCTGTCATCCGCTTTCGCTCCGTCGTTGTCAAAGTTGGAGCCCGTCGCTTTTTTGTCACTCGTTACGGAGTAGTAATGAATCGCGCCTTGGGCCAATCTCCGGTCGATGGCTTTCAACTGCGCGACGTTGACCGCGTCGGTATCGGCGGAACCGGCCGCAACGCCTGTGATTTGTCTCGTTCTGCCGGTAGCTTCATCCCCTACGGAAAGAGCCGCCATCTGTCCCTGCCACGCGCCGACGAGATCGCTTACTTTTTTCTGCGCTGCATCATAGGCTTGCTGTTTTTGTTCACTGTCCGCTTTAAGCTGGTCATATTGAGCCTCTAGTTGCTGACCTTCTTCTTTGGTCTCGTATTGCTGAGTCTGGATCTTATGCAATACGATTTCCGCGTCTTCTACCGAGGTCTGCCATGCGGAGCGCGCGGCTTCCAGTTCTGCTCTGTATGTTCCGATATTCGTATCGGTCGTGATATCCGCCTCCGTCACCACTTTCTTTAATGACGGATCATATCCGTAGTCACCCTTGTCCCTTGTCGTATTCGAGAAAGAGCCGATCGCTACGGCATCGGTTATCGTGCTTTTGGCCCTGCTTCCTATCGCCACGGGATACTTGACCTGATCAAGCGTTTCGCTGCCGGCGACGGAATAGTGACCCATGGCGAGGCTTTCATAGCCCGTCGCATAGTTACGTAAACCAACACCGACAGACTTGGTCCCTAAAGCGTAGTTCGAGTTCCCGATACCCGCGGACTTGCGACCTATCGTCGCATTACTGATGCCTAAAGCGCTGGACAAATCGCCGGACTCAACAACCCCGGTCGCCTGGTAGTCCTTAACAAAATTCAGATTATTTTCCGACCCTACCGCAACGGCTCCGTAACCGCTGATAAAGTTTCGATAGCCCACGGCAGAAGACTTTGTGCTTGCCGCTATATTGGCATATCCGAGAGCCGATGCGCTCTGTCCATCGGTGATATTTCGATACCCTACGGCGGAAGCTGCAATTCCGCCACTCATGTTTTCATACCCCAGTGCGGAGGAGTAGCCTCCCGCGCTGTGATTTTTCGCACCGATTGCCACGGAGTAATCCCCGGCCGTCTGGTCTTCCCATTTTCTTTTAACGACATTGTATTTATTATTGTAAATCCCGATCGCCGCGCTGTTTTCAGCCGTCGCATAATTTCTGAAGCCCAAGGCGGAAGACTGTTTGCCTGTAGCGATGTTGAGATATCCGAACGAAGATGATTTCTCTCCTTCCGCTTTATTCCAATATCCCACAGCGGAAGACAGACCACCTGCAGCTGTATTGAGATATCCGAACGAAGATGCCCCTTCTCCCAATGCTTTATTCTTCGTACCGATAGCGCTGGAAGACTCTCCTTTAGAAATATTCATGACGCCGATCGCGTTGGAATATTTCCCGGAGTCAAAGTCTATCCACTTATATCCCGGATTATCAAAATCATATTTGTTATTTAACGAACCGACAGCGACACTTCCGTATCCCTTCGCACGGTTTTCGGTGCCCAGCGCGGCGGAATATTTACCCAGTGCCTGCGCGGTGGAACCGACGGCGGTCGCTTTTTCTCCTCTTGCTTTAGCCTGATTGCCGACCGCTACGCCATAGTCGCCTGTAACGGCATTATCCCGTCCGACAGCGACAGGGTTGTAAATCGCCTGACCATATTTATTCTTAACAAGATTCCCCTTGTCGTCCACACCGACTCGGTGTCCGTCTCCGATAGCCATTCCGTAACTGGCATAGACTTTATTTAGCCAGCCGAATACATTGGCATCATTGGAGTAAACGATATTTTCCGAACCGATGATGTGTCCGTTGTCGACATACCAGTCTGCGCCTTTGGTGGAGCCGATGATATTGTGCCGTCCGATCACATATAAATCAGCGCCTACCTTATTTGGGTTGCTGCCGGGTTCTTTGTAATCCGCGAGTGTGTTGACCCTGTTTTTATCGCCCATGTAGTAACCGGTCGCGTCAATCGTATTTTCCGTGCCAATCGTAAACGCCATATTCTGACTCGTATTATTGGGACGGCTGCTGTTTTTGATTTCATTTTTATACCCGATCGCGCCGGTGAACGAACCTTTCAGCGTATTTTCCCAACCGTGGACCAGCTGGTAAGCCGGAGACCACCCGCCCGCGTCATTTTTATCGCCCTGCAGGAGTCTGTTACCATGTCCGATAATGGCGGCATCCCGGTAAGAAACACCTTGCCCCTTCATGCTGTCCCATTCCGATGTCGGCTGGAAATAGTTCCCGTGACCGACGACAAGAACTCTCGTGCCGTCAACGGACGTCCCGTCCTTTTTTGCTTGCGACACGATCTCACCGGAGCCGATAACGATATTGTCCTTGCCCGTCGTCTTGACGGACGGACCGATTGCGACGCTGTTTTCTGCCTGCGCGCCGTCATTGTTATAGTTGGAATCCGCGGTTTGGTTGCCGCTCTTTACCGAGACGTAATGTGTGTCACCGGCCGCATACACGCCGAACGCGACAGGCGCCGCCACCATGGCCGCTAAAAGAGCCGCCGTGACGCTTCGCCGCAGTCCTTTACCCGACGGGCTCTTGGTGTGCGACTTAGCGAGCTCGGAAGTCACCACGTAGGCTTCTGCCGCTTTACTCCAAATAATTTTATAAATTTGATTCATTCCGTGCTCTCCTTTCTAAATACCTTCCCCAATAACCCGCCAATGAGGTAATGCACCACCTCCCAAATCCGGCATCCATCTCGTTTGATATTCTGATGTACTACCTGGCGCCATGTATAACCATTCGGTTTTATTATAGGTTAGTTGCAAGATGATTACCTCCTTAATTGTATATAAATATTGCATGTGTGAGCAGTTCCATGACTTGATATCATGATGGTCTGTTCTCAGAGTTCAGTAAAATGTAAAGTACTTACCTTTATGACGACGAATTTTACGCATTTGCAAACCCAAGAATAAAAAAGAAAACAAAGAGGAAGGAACCCGTAACGGGTTCCTTCCTCTTGCGCCGCGACTATTTTGTTGCCATGAGTTGCTGCACTTGTTGTTTCAAAATTTCGATTTCGTTCTTCATTTCTTTGTTTTCTTGCTGCATGAATTTATTTTCTTGCTGCATCCTCTCATTCGCGGTTTTCAGACCTCTGATTTCGTTCGCCATGGCGATTTTTGAAGTGCTGATTCCCGTTCCCTCTCCGAACTTGACGGAAACACCCGCGTTCACCATGTTTTCACCGCCGCCAAACGAACCGCCGATGCTGAACATTTGATTTTCATTCGGACGGTAGAAGGCGCCGATAGCGACCGCGTTCGCGCCGTTATAGTTGCCATAGCTCGCCGCGAAGTCCCATTTATTTTCGGGATCATAATCCAAGGGATGAAGTCCCGCCAACGCGGCCGCGCCCGCGCCGATTCTGTCTACTCTAGTATCCAGTTGATCGACTCGGCCGTTCAAAACGGTAATTTTTTCAGTGTTCGCGGTAATGTTTTCAGTGTTCGTTGTGATGTTTTCAGTGTTCGTTGTGATGCGGGTATCTAACCCGGTCATTTGTTCGTTTACATTGCCGGCCAGTTTTTTCAGCTGAATCACGTTCACCGCATCAGTATCTTTCGTGCCGGCGGCGACCCCTGTAATCTGGCGGGTAAATCCTTCCTCTTCATTGCCGATGGCAACCGCCGCTACTGTGGCCTGCCATGCTTTTGATGTGTCATCGCCTGCCAAATAACCGCTTACTCCCGCATCTCTATCGGCTATGCTGCCCGCACCGAGAGCGACGCCGAACTCTTGTGTCGCTATTGCCGTTGATCCGATGGCGATGCCGCCGTCTTTTTGCGCTTCCGATGCGGATCCGATGGCGATCGCATCTCCGCCGTCTGCCTTAGAATGCACACCGAAAGCATACGCAGCTTCTCCGGTGGCACTCGAACCGTATCCTGCCGCCAAGGAATAAACGCCCTCTGCTTTTGCCATGTATCCTAATGCTGTCGCCCGATTCGCGCTTGCCTTTGCCTTGTCGCCCGCCGCCAAGGAACGTTCACCGCTCGCATCAGCAAAGGCGCCCACTGCCGTAGCAGATTCTCCCGTCGCGTTGGCAGCGGCACCGAAAGCAGATGCATTCGCGGCGCCGGCAACGGTATTGCTTCCTGCCGCTATCGCATCCCTTGCGCTCGCATTGGCCGCGGCACCGAAAGCGCTCGACTGATCACCGCCCGCTTGCGCAGATGCGCCGAAAGCGGCTGCGCCTTTTGCAGTTGACTTTGCACCTTTTCCCGCCGCCAAGGTATAATCGCCGACCGCTTTTGCATAGGGTCCTACCGCCGTAGCATATTCTCCCGTCGCATTGGTCATCACACCGAAGGCGTTCGCGTATTTACCGTCCGCTTTAGCCCAGGGCCCTACCGCCGTCGAGAAATCTCCCTGCGCGCCTGCAGACGGTCCGACCGCTATCGAAGCGGCACCTTTAGCGCCGTCACTTTCCCAGTTCGTCCCCGCGTGTTTGGCGCTGTTATTGGCATTAACCGAGAAGTAGGGAATTTTTTTATCCGGTGCCGCCGGCGGCGTCGCAGGATCTTCCGCGTAGGCGAGACCGCCCGCGGACAACAAAGACAAGATCATCGCGGCCAGCACCGCTTTGTTGCAGCAACCGGAAGTTTTGCCGATATTTTTCGCCATTTCCGATACCACGGAACAACTGTTTTTACTCTTGTTCCAAATGACTTCGTATATTCTGTTCATAAGTACATCCCTCTCCTGATTATAATAAAAAGATAATAACGGGTACTTCTTGCCTTAATGTTATCCCCCTATTTTATTTTCTTCTTATTGATTTGTCTTTGAACTCGTAAAATTTGATCGGCGCAGTTGTTTATTTTTTTACAATACGTGAAATCCGACTTCTCTTTTTCCGTACGCGCCGCTGACGCTTTTTCTGGCGAACGGGGCCGGCTGACCGAGCGGGTTCTTTTTATTTTCCCATGGGCAGGTGCCGGCTGCCGATATGCACGAGATGATGTAATAAAAATCTTTTGACTTGTATTTTTTCCATAGAAAAAACCTCAAGGTTTTTTATTTCCTTGAGGTTTTTCCATAATCGGCGATGCCGCGTTTATGAAATTTTATTTCGCTTGCTGTTCTTCATTCACACGAACGCGTTCGATCACCGGTTGTCCTTCTTTGTCTTTCGTGACGACATCGACACGGATTCGCGCCAGTTCGGGAGCGAATTCCTGCACCGCGCGGGCATCGAGGCTGACGCCTTTCGCCAATGCTCTGTAAAGCATGGCGGCGAATTCGTAGCGCGTCATGCTGCGGTCTCCGGCAAAGTTACCGTCCGGATAGCCTTCGATAATGCCTTGCTCACGAAGTCCGTCGACGTATTCATACGCCCAATGATTTTCCGGTACATCCGGGAACATGGCGGCTTGCGCATCCGCGCCTGTCAGCGCGCCGATGAAGCCTTGCAGCTTCGCCATCTGCGCTTCCATTTCCGCCATGCGTTTTTGCATATCCAGCATGTCTTTCGCCATCGCGACTCGAGATGTTGATACGTGGTTGCCCTGGCCGAGTTTTACGGAAACGCCCGCGTTCACCATGTTTTCACCGCCGCCGAACGAGCCGCCGACGC
>OJVE01000678.1_pt1 | contig 9930 bp, 8 predicted proteins | sample 1600081 | NCBI WGS metagenome assembly OJVE01 (sample SAMN04436789, study PRJEB24849) | human gut metagenome | biome: human gut; feature: NICU; material: stool | host: Homo sapiens | place: USA: Saint Louis, MO | collected 2011-04-13 | reverse complement strand
GGCGGGATCGGCCTGGCGGTGATCCAGGGCGCGGTACAGGCGAAAGCCGGGCGCATTCTGGCGGTGGATACCAACCCGGAAAAATTCACTCTCGCGAAAGAGATGGGCGCGACCGACTTTATCAACCCGAATGATTACGATAAGCCGGTGCAGGATGTGATTGTTGAACTCACCGACGGCGGCGTCGACTTTAGCTTCGAGTGTATCGGTAACGTCAACGTGATGCGCGCGGCGCTGGAGTGCTGCCACAAAGGCTGGGGCGAAAGCGTCATCATCGGCGTTGCCGGCGCGGGCCAGGAGATTAAAACCCGCCCATTCCAGCTGGTCACCGGGCGCGTCTGGCGCGGCTCCGCGTTCGGCGGCGTGAAAGGGCGTACCCAGCTGCCGGGAATGGTTGAAGAGGCGATGGCGGGGAAAATTCGCCTCGATCCGTTTATTACCCACCGTATGCCGCTGGATCAAATCAACGAAGCGTTTGATCTGATGCATGAAGGTAAATCCATTCGTACCGTCATTCATTTCGGCGAGAATTGATTTTCCTGGTGAAAAATAACCCGGGCATGCCCGGGTTATCGTTTAAGAGGGATTACTCCCGCCGCAGGTTTTCATAACCATTCTGCCATCGCCGCTGTTCCCGCCGCTCCCGTTCACGTTGAATATCCGATTTCTCATCTTCCCAGACCGCGCAGTGCGGCCCGCTGAACACCTCGCAGGGCTGTGGGCTGGCGGTGAGCGGAGACGCGGCTTTCTCTTCCCAAATCGTCGGATCGCGCAGGTCCACTTCCGGGGCTTTTAACGCCTGAGCCGAGGCGGCGGCTAACATGAAGGTGCCTGCGAGCAGGCGGCAGGGTGAACTTTTCATCCATTATCCTTGTTCAGTTGTTATTATTGATAACCATTCGCAATAGTAACATAGCTGAATGAAAATGGCTTGCTTAGGCGGGAGAAGATGATTTTGCTTTCGCGCCAGCCGCCACCGGGCGGTTCCCGGGCCGCAAAAAGGGCCCCGTTTGGGGCCCTGGTGGTTACTTCTGCTGCGGAAGCGCGTAGGCGATAATATAATCGCCGCGGTCCGGCGACTGGCGAGCGCCGCCCGCGTTGATGATGATGTACTGTTTGCCGGTTTTCGGCGATACGTAGGTCATCGGGCCGGACTGGCTGCCGACCGGCAGACGCGATTTCCAGATCTCTTTCCCGTTGGCGGTATCAAACGCGCGCAGGTAGAAGTCCTGGGTGCCCGCGAAGAACAGCAGGCCGGACTGGGTTGATAACGAGGCGCCCAGCGTCGGCATACCGATAGGGATTGGCATATGCATGCGGATCCCCAGCGGGCCGGTGTCCTCAACGGTGCCCACCGGAACCTGCCACACCAGTTTGCCGGTTTTCAGATCGACCGCTGACATAGTGCCGAACGGTGGTTTCTGGCACGGAATGCCCAGCGGAGACAGGAAACGTTCGCGCATGGCGCCGAACGGCGTGCCCTCCATCGGCACAATCCCCATTTCGATACCGCTGGCGTCCTTCGCCACTTTGGCGCGCGGCACCATATAGTTGGCGAGGCCAAGGCGCATATCATTGACGAACATCAGGCTGTTATTCGGGTCAACCGACACGCTGCCCCAGTTCATCCCGCCCAGCGAGCCGGGATACTGCAGCGAACGATCCTCGCCCGGCGGGGTGAAGACGCCCTGGTGACGCATCTCTTTAAACTGGATGCGGCACAGCAGCAGGTCGACAGGCGTCGCGCCCCACATATCCGACTCGGTCAGCGTCTCGTTGCCGATCATTGGCATGCCGACGGAGTAGGGCTGGGTCGGCGAGTAGCGCTCGCCCTTGACGTTGCCCGCCGGGACAGGACGTTCCTCAACTTTGGCGACCGGTTCACCGGTGGCGCGGTTCAGCATAAAGATCATGCCCTGCTTGCTGGTTTGCACCAGCACCGGCGTGGTGCCGCCTTTACCGTCAGGCAGATCGTACAGCAGCGGCTGGGAAGGCAGGTCGAAATCCCAGAGATCGTGATGGGTGGTCTGATAATGCCAGCGTACCTGGCCGGTCGTGGCGTCAACGGCCACGATGGAGGAACTGTATTTATCGTCCAGCGCGGTACGTTCGCCGCCAAAGAAGTCCGGCGTTGCGTTACCGGTCGGCAGATAAATCAGATTCAGCTTCGCGTCATAGGACATGGCCGACCAGACGTTCGGCGTACCGCGGGTGTAGGTCTGTCCTGCCGGCGGTTCGCCGGTCAGGTTCGGGTTGCCTGGATCCCATGCCCACGCCAGTTTGCCGGTATGAACATCATAGGCGCGAACGACGCCCGGGGGCTCGCCGGTGGAGAAGTTATCCGCCACGCGACCGCCAACCACGACCACGTTACCCGCCACCAGCGGCGTGGAGGTCTGCTGGTAGTAACCCGCTTTGATTTCTCCCATGCCAACGCTCAGGTCCACAATACCGTGGTCGCCGAAGGCGTCGCACAGTTTACCGTTATCGGCATCAATAGCGATCAGACGGGCGTCGGTGGTTGGCAGGAACAGGCGGCGGGAGCAGGCGGCCGGCTGCGCGTCGGCGGCAGGGGAATCCTGGGCCTGGCTCTCTTCGTAATAGCCTAAGCCGCGGCAGCGCTGCCAGTTCGGCGCGGTGGCTTTTGAATCATAGCGCCATTTCTCTTTACCGCTATCGACATCCAGCGCCAGCACCTTGCTGTAGGGCGTACAGACGTAAAGCGTATCGCCAATTTGCAGCGGCGTATTCTGGTCTTCCGCGCCGGAGCCGTTGCTCTGCGGGATATCCCCGGTGTGGGCGACCCAGGCAACCTGCAGCTGGTCAACGTTCTGTTTGTTAATCTGGTCGAGGGCGGCGAAACGGTCGCCGTGGGTGGTGTTGCCCCAGTGCGCCCAGTTTTTCTGCTGCTCGCCCGCGGCGACCGGTTTAACCGGCACCGCCTCGCTGGCGCTGACCAGCGGCTGGGATTTAAACATCCAGCCGAAACTAACCAACAGTACCACCGCCAGCACCGCTGCCAGGCCAAACGACGGCCCTTTTTTCGCCGGCTGCCGGGACAGATACGGCCAGACCAGCGCGGCAAGGAAGGCCAGTACGCCGAGCGCGAACAGGCGCGAGAACAGCGGCCAGTAGGTCCAGCCGGCATCGCTAATGGCCCAGACGATCGAGGCGATAAACGCTATCGCGTACAGTATGATACCGCCGCGACGGCTGCGGAAAATGAGCACCGCGGCGATAACCATCACCAGGCCCATAATCGCAAAATAGAAGGTCCCGCCAACGGAGGCGAGCTTTGCACCAAGAATACCGATAGCCAGGCCGATGATCAGCATCAGCCCGGCGAGAAGCCACTGCAGGACCCGGGGGAATCCTCGCGGCGCGTTGCCAGTTGCCATTTTTTCTCCTTAACCACCCCTGAACAGGCGTGAACCAGATGAATCAATTTCTCAAGTGAAGGCTTTTGAATGAAGCGATGTTGACCTTCATAAAAGCAGGTTTTTTACTGTTATTGATTTCGAGTGAACCATTTGGTGAAATCGTGGCTATGATAGATCTGTTAAAGAAATTTACGCAATTGTTAATGAATGATTTCGCACTAATTGATTATTGTGGTGAATATGGTGGGTGCGAAAAGGAAATCAGGCGGTCAGATCTCCCCGACGCGGATAACGGTCGGGGAGAGGGCGATCAGACGGGCATCGATTTACGAATGGCGCTCAGCAGGGTTTGTGTTCCCGCGGTGAGCGTGGCGTCCACCCGGGTGAGAATACCTATCGGTTCGCCCGCGCCCTGGGTGGGCACCGGCAGCGCGGCCAGCAGCCCACGGCGCAGGTCGTCTTTGACCGCACCGGAGGGGACAAACCAGACGTAGTCGTAATCGACGGTGAGCTGGCGCGACAGGGAAGCCGACAGCGTCTCGATGCAGCCAGACGGAATTTTGCAGCCCTGGCTTTGCAGCAGGGTTTCGGCGTTCTGTCGCGGCAGCGTACCTTTGGGCGAAACCACCACCGGCCACTCCATGACCCGACTCAGCGTAACCGTTTCCTGCAGCAGCGGATGCCCCGGACGAACCACCAGCTTCAGGGATTCGAGAAACAGCAGTTCATAGTTCAACCCGCTCATCAACTCCGGATCGGACATCCGTCCGATACCGATATCGATTTCTCCCGATTTTAGTCCGGCCAGCAGCATGGTGTTATTCATGGTCGCCACCTGCAGGGTGATATCTTTTTGCTGCTGATGGAACTGGCCGATCACCGAGGGCAGGATCCCCAGTGCGGCGGTGGGGAGCGCCCCGATGCGCACGATATCGCTGTTGAGGCCTTCTTTACGGTTTAGCGCCTGTCCCGCGGTATTGAGCGCGTCGAGCACTTTAACCGCGTGGGTGAGAAACTGTTCGCCGACCAGCGTGAGCTGCGCGCCGAGGCGTCCACGCTCAAACAGCCGGGTACCGGTCAGCTGCTCCAGTTCGTTTAGCGTTTTGGATAAGGCCGGTTGACTCAGATTTAAGGTTTCAGCCGCGCGCCCAAGAGTTCCCTGTTGAGCGACGGCCACGAAAGTATGTAGATGGCGCAAGCGAATGCGCTGACTGAAAAGACCATTTTTTTGCATAATCAATGTTAAAAACAGAGGCGTCCCAGTGACAAGTAAGGGCGATTAAAATTGTTAACTTCATAGCAAAATATTATTAACATTTTATATTATTATTTTACAAGTTGATTTTATTGAGTTTGCCATATAGCGTCGCCCCTGACCGGCAGGGGCGGAAAAAGGAAGAAAAAACTCAGATATCGAAGAAGACGGTTTCGTTTTCGCCCTGCAGGTGAATATCGAAGCGATATACGATCTCCGCGCCGCGGACCTCGCGCTGCGCGATGAGGGTCTGGCGACGCACTTCCCACTCAATCAGATTCAGCACCGGGTCGACCTGGTTGGCATCCTGCTCGTCGGAAAAGTACATCCGCGTGTTGAGGCCAATATTAATCCCGCGGGCGACCACCCACCGTCGCGACCTACCACGGCCCCGGGTTTAATGGTTTCGAAGCGCCAGACGCCGCTGGTGAAGTCCGAGCAGCTGCGTCCCCAGCCGCGAAACGCCGCATCCAGCTTCTTGCCCTGCTGTCGGTCGTCGGGATGGTTATAGCGCCCGGCGGCGTTGGCCTGCCAGATTTCCAGCAGCACATCGCGCACCGGCGTGCCGGAGCCATCGATGACTCTGCCTTCGATAGTAATGCGTTCGCCCTCGGTGTCTGCCGTGGTCAGCGTCGGGCCAAAATTTTTCTCAAAGATATGGAAGCCGGCGGCGTCCGGCGCGAGGCCGATATGCACATAAGGGCCGGCGGTTTGTGACGCGGTTTCAGGTAAATAATCTTTCATCGGGCGGCCCCCTGCGTGCGGTTTTCAAACAGCGTTGCGCGATGGCCGCGCAATACGAGATCAAAACGGTAAGCCAGAGAGTCCAGCGGTACGGCGGCATGGGTATCCAGCTCGGCGATTAATGTCCTGATGGCATCATCGTTATTGATGGTTTTGACAATAGGACACTGTTTAATCAGCGGATCGCCTTCGAAATACATCTGCGTGATCAGACGCTGTGCCCAGGCGTCGCCGGAGAGCGAAAAGTGAATATGCGCCGGACGCCAGTCGCTTACCTGGTTGCGCCACGGATAGGGGCCGGGCTTGATGGTGCGGAAACAATAGTAGCCGTTTTCGTCGGTCAGCACCCGTCCGCAGCCGCCAAAGTTCGGGTCGATAGGCGCCAGGTATTGATCTTTCTTATGCCGGTAGCGTCCGCCCGCGTTGGCCTGCCAGACTTCGACCAGCGTATTTTTCATTGGTCGGCCAAATCCATCGCGAACGTAGCCGTGGACGATTATCCTTTCGCCAATCGGCAGGCCGTCTTTGGCGTAGTTGAGGATCAGGTCGTTATCGAGCGCGCCGAGATCGTCGCTGCTGAACACCGGTCCGGTGATTTCAGAAAGGGAATTCTGCAGGGAAATGAGCGCATTGCGCGGCGAGCGCAGCACGCTGGTTTTATAGCCCGGGGCGTAAGCGGGAGGATGGCTGCTGTAGTCGCGGTGCAGGACCTCGCGCGGTGACCATTTGTCGTTCATGAGGGTACTCCATATTATCGGTAGAGAGGCATGTTGTTGTAATGTCGCCACTCGCAGTGTGTGTAAATGTTTTGTTAATTTAAAGTGAAATTAAAGGGTGTTTAACATAACCTGCGGTTATGAAGTGAGCGGTTGAAAATAAACCGGCCAGCTACCGGCATCACAGTTTGTAAATTCTTCCCGCCGTCTGCAGAGAGCTTTCCTACACTCCAGGGAGAATTCACTGGAGGTAAGACATCATGGCGAACACCATCACGGCTGATGAGATTCGGGAAAGCTTTTCGCAGGCGATGTCGGCGATGTACCAGCAGGAAGTTCCGCAGTACGGGACGCTACTGGAGCTGGTGGCCGACGTTAACCTGGCCATACTGGAGAATAACCCGACGCTGCACGAACAACTGGCCAACGCCGATGAACTGGCGCGGCTGAACGTTGAACGCCACGGCGCGATCCGCGTCGGTACTGCGGAGGAACTGGCGACCTTGCGTCGCATGTTTGCCATTATGGGAATGTATCCCGTCAGCTATTACGATCTGTCGCAGGCCGGCGTACCGGTTCACTCCACCGCGTTTCGCCCCATTGATGACGCCGCGCTGGCGCGCAATCCGTTTCGCGTTTTTACCTCGCTTCTGCGACTTGAACTTATCGCCAATGAAGCTTTGCGTCAGCGGGCGGCGGATATCCTTTCCCGACGCGATATCTTCACGTCGCGCTGTCGTGAACTGATCGCGTTACATGAACAGAAAGGGGAGTTTACCGCCGCAGAGGCCCGCGAGTTTGTGCAACAGGCGCTGGAAACCTTTCGCTGGCATCGACACGCCACCGTCGATGAGGAAACCTATCACGCGCTGCATGAAGAGCACCGGCTGATTGCCGATGTGGTCTGTTTCCCCGGCTGCCACATTAATCATCTGACGCCGCGCACCCTGGATATTGACCGGGTGCAGGCGTTAATGCCCGAGTGCGGTATCGCGCCAAAAGCGCTGATAGAAGGGCCGCCGCGCCGCGATGTGCCCATTTTACTGCGCCAGACCAGCTTTAAGGCCCTTGAGGAACCGGTGATGTTTGCCGGAGAGCATAGAGGCACGCATACGGCTCGCTTTGGCGAAATTGAGCAGCGCGGTATCGCCTTAACGCCGAAGGGCCGCGCCCTGTACGACCGACTGCTTGGCGAGGCGGGGGTGGGCAAGGATAATCTCACCCATCAGCGTCATCTGCAGGAGGTGTTTAGCCCGTTCCCGGACAGCGAATTCCTGCTGCGTCAGCAGGGGCTGGCGTACTTTCGCTATCGCCTGACGCCCGCCGGCGAAGCGCACCGTCAGGCGTTTCGTCCGGGTGACGATCCGCAGCCGCTGATTGAACGCGGCTGGGTCATCGCACAACCGATTATTTATGAAGACTTTTTGCCGGTCAGCGCCGCCGGGATTTTTCAGTCTAACCTGGGCAACGAGATACAGACCCGCAGCCACGGCAACGCCAGCCGCCAGGCCTTTGAGGAGGCGCTGGGCTGTCCGGTCTATGATGAGTTTGCCCTTTATCAACAGGCGGAAGAGCGCAGTAAACGACGTTGCGGTCTGCTGTAAAATCAGTACTCTGCTGGCATGAGTCGTTAAAGGAAGCAGGTCATGCAGAATCCGTCTACCCCGCTGGTGAAAACCCGGCAGGGCACCCTATCCGGCACCGCTGAAGAGAACATGCATATCTGGCGCGGTATACCCTATGCCGCGCCGCCCGTCGGCGATCTCCGCTGGCGCGCGCCGCAGCCTGCCGCCCGCTGGCAGGGCGTGCGCCGGGCGGAGAGTTTCTCGGCCTCCAGCTGGCAGGATATTGAGTACTGTCGTGAGCTCGGCGGCGGCGATCCCGGCCGATTTTCCGAGGATTGCCTGTACCTTAACGTCTGGTCACCCGCTTCGCGCGCGCAGCCGCTGCCGGTGATGGTATGGCTGCACGGCGGCGGCTATACCATCGGCGCGGGAAGCTTACCGCCCTATGACGGTAAAGCCTTAGCGTCCCGTGACGTGGTGGTGGTGACGGTTAACTACCGGCTGGGGCATCTGGGCTTTTTTGCCCATCCGGCGCTGGAGGAAGAAGAGGGGGAGCGCATCTATAATTTCGCGCTGCTCGATCAGATCGCCGCCCTGCAGTGGGTTCAGGAGAACATTCACGCCTTCGGCGGCGATGCGGCCAACGTGACGCTGTTCGGCGAGTCCGCCGGGGCGCGCAGCGTGCTGTCGCTCATGGTTTCGCCAAAATCCAGGGGGCTGTTCCATAAGGCGATTATTCAGAGCGGCTATACCTTGCCGGATCTGCCGCGGGAAAAGGCGCTGGCCAAAGGGAAGCTCATCGCGGAGCACTTCTCTTTACCGCAGGCCAGCGCCGAACAGCTGCGGGCGATTCCGGCGGACGCGTTCTGGTCGCTGACCGCGCCGCTTACCATCGGCCCGGCGCCCATTGTTGGCGATGCCGTACTGCCGCAGCCGATGCTGGAGACTTTTTTTAGCGGGCGTCAGCACCCGCTGCCGGTGATGATCGGCTCGAACAGCGATGAGGCCAGCGTCATGGCGGTGTTTGGCGTCGATATCGCCGGGCAGATCCAGAAGCTTCGCCGCGAACGCCGTTTTGGTCTCGGTTTGATTAAGCTGCTCTATCCCGGCGTCAAGGGCGATGAAGCATTAGGGCGTGAAGTCTGCCGCGATATGGCCTTTACCACCCTGGGTTACGTGGTGATGCAGGCGCAGCAGCGGGTAGGGCAACCGTGCTGGCGCTACTGGTTTGACTACGTTGCCGAGGCGGAACACCAAACCTATCCGCACGGCGCGTGGCACGGTAATGAAGTGGCGTACGTTTTTGACAATCTCGACCTTGCCGAGCCGGTACGACAGTATGCGAACGAGCGCGACCGGACCTTTGCCGCCCGGGTTGCCGACTATTGGGCTAGCTTTGCCCGTGTAGCGGGTAACGGCTGCCACGAGCTCTCCGGGCCGGTGCGCTGGCCCGCCAGCGTGCGCGGACGAGACCGTCTGTTGCGTATCGGTTTGCACAAGCGGGCCGGTTTTAAAGTGGAAAACCGTTTTATGCGCGCGCGTCTGGCGCTGTTTCGGCGGGTGATGAAGCACCATGTGACGCTGGATTAACGCTGTCCGGAAGATCTCCGTTTGCCGCGGTACGTTCTGCAAATGGAACAATGCGTCCCACTTTAGGCGGCTAATCCTCAGCCAGCGATTACACTAAGATCGGCTCTGTTAACCCTGCATCCGCAGAACCTGCGTTCTGACGGAAGATCTGACGTTAAAATGAGGAAGAAACCATGGCCAAACCGTATGTTCGTCTGGATAAAAGTGATGCCGCCGTGCTGCTGGTCGATCACCAGACCGGATTACTCTCTCTGGTACGCGATATCGATCCCGATAAATTCAAGAACAACGTCCTTGCCCTTGGCGACCTGGCGAAGTACTTCGGTCTGCCGACTATCTTAACCACCAGCTTTGAGAACGGCCCCAATGGCCCGCTGGTGCCGGAGCTGAAAGCGCAATTCCCCGATGCGCCCTATATCGCGCGCCCGGGTAATATTAACGCCTGGGATAACGAAGATTTTGTTAAGGCAGTCAAAGCGACGGGCAAAAAGCAGCTGATTATTGCCGGGGTGGTGACGGAAGTTTGCGTGGCCTTTCCGGCGCTTTCGGCCATTGAAGAGGGGTTTGAGGTGTTTGTGGTGACCGACGCTTCCGGTACCTTTAACCCGATTACCCGCGATGCCGCCTGGGATCGTATGTCGCAGGCCGGGGTACAGCTGATGTCGTGGTTTGGCGTTGCC
>OJVE01000673.1_pt1 | contig 9991 bp, 9 predicted proteins | sample 1600081 | NCBI WGS metagenome assembly OJVE01 (sample SAMN04436789, study PRJEB24849) | human gut metagenome | biome: human gut; feature: NICU; material: stool | host: Homo sapiens | place: USA: Saint Louis, MO | collected 2011-04-13 | reverse complement strand
AATGTGGATATTGGAGCAGGCCTTCTGCGCAAAACGCACCACGTCGAACTGGCTCAATTGGGCAATCTGGCGGCGGATAATCTGCGCGTCGTAAACCCAAACCGGGCAACCGAATTCGGCGGGCAGACGCAGCAGGTTTTCTGCGCTCAGGTCGGTATCGGTAGCGTAAAGCGAGTGTGGCATAAGGAACTCCGGTGCTGTGTGTGCGTTATTTCTGTTTTTTACGATTACGCCACAGCGCGTACGCAATAAAAAATATCGTTTTATTGCCACTCTATGCAAAAATGATATGGCTTGCGCCACTTAAGGAACCCCCATGCCCGCCGTCAACCTGCGTCATATTGAAATCTTTCATGCGGTGATGACCACCGGCAATCTGACCGAGGCCGCACGCATGCTGCATACCTCGCAGCCCACCGTCAGCCGCGAGCTGGCGCGTTTTGAAAAGGTGCTGGGGTTGACGCTATTCTCCCGCACGCGCGGGCGCCTGCAGCCTACGGTTCAGGGATTACGTCTGTTTGAAGAGGTGCAGCGATCCTGGTACGGTCTGGACAGAATCGTCAGCGCCGCAGAAAGCCTGCGCGAGTTCCGCCAGGGCGAGCTGTCGATAGCCTGTCTGCCGGTCTTCTCCCAATCGCTATTGCCGCTGCTGCTGGCGCCGTTTTTAGCGCGCTACCCGGACGTCAGCCTGCAAATTGTCCCCCAGGAATCACCGCTGCTGGAGGAGTGGTTGTCGGCCCAGCGCCACGATCTGGGATTGACGGAAACCCTGCATACCCCCGCCGGAACCGAGCGTACGCCGCTGCTGACCCTGAATGAAGTGTGCGTACTGCCGCAGGGCCATCCGTTAGCGGCTAAGCCGATGCTGACGCCTGCGGATTTTCACGGCGAAAACTACATTAGCCTGTCGCGCACCGATAGCTATCGCCAGCTGCTCGATGCCCTGTTTGTCGAACATCAGGTCAAACGGCGGATGGTGGTGGAGACGCACAGCGCCGCCTCCATCTGCGCGATGGTAAGAGCCGGGGTCGGCATTTCGGTGGTTAACCCGCTCACCGCCCTCGATTATGCCGGGAACGGCGTGGTGGTACGCCGCTTTAGCGTTGAAGTGCCTTTTACCGTTAGCCTGGTGCGCCCGCTGCACCGCCCCGGCTCCGCGCTGGTCGATGCCTTCGCCCTGCATTTGCAAAACAGCATGTCGCGTATCCTGACGCCGCTCGAAGCGGTACTCACGACAGCATAAACTCCACCGCGTCCGCCGCGTGAATCGCGGCCGTATCAAACACCGGCAGCGGGCTGCTCTCTTCCGGCACCAGCAGGCCGATTTCGGTACAGCCGAAAATCACCCCTTCCGCACCCTGCTCCGCCAGGAGCTCGATGACCTGAAGATAGTAGTCGCGTGAATGCTCGCTAAAGACGCCGAGGCACAGTTCATCAAAAATGATCTGGTTAATCCGCTCACGATCTTCAGCCTCCGGGATCAGCGTGTCGATAGCGAACTGCTGCTGCAGGCGCCCGCGATAAAAATCCTGCTCCATGGTATAGCGGGTCCCTAATAGCGCAACGCGGTTCTGCCCTTTCGCGGTAATCGCCCGTCCGGTCGCGTCGGCAATATGCAAAAACGGCACATCGCAGCGCGTTTCAATCGCCTGCGCGACTTTATGCATAGTGTTGGTACACAGGACAATCCCCTCTGCGCCCGCCTGCTGCAGGCCGGCCGCCGCCTGGGCGAGGATCTCGCCCGCGCGCTGCCAGTCGCCGCTTGACTGGCAGGCTTCAATTTCGTGGAAATCCACGCTGTGCAGCAGCAGGCTGGCGGAGTGCAGGCCGCCGAGGCGCGCTTTAATACCTTCGTTAATCAGCCGGTAGTAAGGAATCGTCGATTCCCAGCTCATGCCGCCTAACAGACCAATCGTTTTCATCATCCCTCCTTGTGTGAGGTTTTCAGTAAAACAAAGTTGTGATCGACTTTCCACTTCTCCCGACGATCGTTTCCTTTTAGAAGATTATGCGATAGATTAAATGAAACATTGTTTCATTTAATTACAGGACCAGCGGATGTTTATTTTTCATAAAGAGACCACCCTTGAAGATCTGGGCAATGGCGTCACCCGCCGCATCCTTGCGCACGATGGCAAGATGATGGCGGTTGAAGTGAACTTCGAAGCGGGCGCTATCGGGCCGATGCATAATCACCCGCACGAGCAGCTCACCTATGTGCTCTCCGGCGAGTTTGAGTTCACCATCGGTGATGAAAAGCACGTGGTCAGCGCCGGCGATACGCTCTATAAGAAGCCGGAAATTATGCACGGCTGCGTCTGCCTGAAGCCGGGCACGCTTCTTGATACCTTTACTCCCGTTCGTCAGGATTTTCTGCAAAAGTAATTTCTCCTGCCCCAGGGCATGCCGGGCGTGCCCACCATTTTCTGAACTTTTCCGCTAATAATAATTGTCATAAAGTATGTCCAGGCATAATGATTAGCAGAGCAATTAATCCCGCCTGAATAGCCTCACTGCGCCTGCCGCTCATCCTTTTTTATGACCTTTCCTCCTGCAAAATGCGCGCGCCAGCACCTTTTTGAAACATCGTTTCGACTTTGATCACATTTCCGCGATCAACCGAATGACTCCGTAATAAATAGCAATAAAATAAAATTAAAACGGCGTTTTACAAAATCAGGACGCCGGGTAAGACAAAATCAAAAAACAGATGTTCTCCAGGGACGACAAGCGCGCAAAAGCGCTCAACACACGCACCGTTAACAAGGAATGATTCACCGCTGACATACCAGGAACGCATTAACTTTCCGGCGGCACGGGCCGCGGGAAAGACAGTAACCCCGAATCCGTATTACAAACTCGTAAGCCAGGTAGGTATGTATGAATGAAAACAGAATGCTGGGATTGGCATGGATATCCCCCTATATCATAGGGTTGATAGTCTTTACCGCCTTTCCCTTTGTTTCATCTTTCTTCCTCAGTTTCACTGAGTACGATTTGATGAGTCCACCGGTGTTTAACGGCATCGAAAACTATCGCTACATGCTGACCGAAGATGGCCTCTTCTGGAAATCAATGGGCGTGACGTTTGCGTATGTCTTTTTAACCATCCCGTTAAAGCTGGCTTTCGCGCTGGGGATCGCTTTTGTCCTCAACTTTAAGCTGCGCGGCATCGGTTTTTTCCGTACCGCCTACTATATCCCGTCCATTCTCGGTAGCTCGGTGGCGATCGCCGTTCTGTGGCGCGCGCTGTTTGCTATCGACGGCCTGCTGAACAGCTTTATCGGCGTACTTGGCTTTGACCCGGTCAACTGGCTCGGCGAGCCCTCGCTGGCCCTGATGTCCGTCACCCTGCTGCGCGTCTGGCAGTTCGGTTCGGCGATGGTCATCTTCCTTGCGGCGCTGCAGAACGTTCCGCAATCACAATATGAAGCGGCGATGATCGATGGCGCGTCAAAATGGCAAATGTTTATGAAGGTCACGGTGCCGCTGATCACGCCGGTGATTTTCTTCAACTTCATCATGCAGACCACTCAGGCGTTCCAGGAGTTTACCGGCCCGTACGTCATCACCGGCGGCGGCCCAACCTACTCCACCTATCTGTTCTCGCTCTATATCTACGACACCGCCTTTAAGTACTTCGATATGGGCTACGGCGCGGCGCTGGCGTGGGTACTGTTCCTGGTGGTCGCGGTCTTTGCCGCCATTGCGTTTAAGTCTTCAAAATATTGGGTGTTCTACTCCGCCGATAAGGGAGGCAAAAATGGCTGATATCCAACAAATCTCTGAAGCAAGGGACATCGCCGAACGTGAAGTCGCGCGGACGCTGCGTCGTGAAAAAGTCAGCCGCTCAATTCGCTACGTGATACTGCTGTTCGTCGGCCTGCTGATGCTCTACCCGCTGGTATGGATGTTCTCGGCGTCGTTCAAACCAAACCACGAGATCTTCACCACCCTGAGCCTGTGGCCTGCCCACGCGACATGGGATGGCTTTATCAACGGCTGGAAAACCGGCACCGAGTACAACTTCGGCCACTACATGCTGAACACCTTCAAGTATGTGATCCCGAAGGTGCTGCTGACCATTATCTCCTCCACCATCGTGGCCTACGGCTTTGCCCGCTTCGAGATCCCGTGGAAGAAATTCTGGTTCGCCACGCTGATCACCACCATGCTCCTGCCGAGCACCGTACTGCTGATCCCGCAGTATCTGATGTTCCGTGAAATGGGCATGCTGAACAGCTATCTGCCGTTGTACCTGCCGCTGGCCTTTGCCACTCAGGGGTTCTTTGTCTTCATGCTGATTCAGTTCCTGCGCGGCGTTCCGCGCGACATGGAAGAAGCGGCGCAGATTGACGGCTGCAACTCTATTCAGGTGCTGTGGTACGTGGTGGTGCCGATTCTGAAACCGGCGATTATCTCGGTGGCGCTGTTCCAGTTCATGTGGTCCATGAACGACTTTATCGGTCCGCTGATTTACGTCTACAGCGTGGATAAATACCCCATCGCGCTGGCGCTGAAAATGTCCATCGACGTCACGGAAGGCGCTCCGTGGAACGAAATTCTGGCAATGGCGAGCATCTCCATTCTGCCGTCCATCATCGTGTTCTTCCTGGCACAACGCTACTTCGTACAGGGCGTTACCAGCAGCGGAATTAAAGGTTAAGAGGGAAATATCATGGCTGAAGTTATTTTCAACAAACTGGAAAAGGTCTACTCCAACGGCTTCAAGGCGGTACATGGTATCGATCTGAAAATCGCGGACGGCGAGTTTATGGTTATCGTTGGGCCGTCCGGCTGCGCCAAATCCACTACCCTGCGCATGCTGGCCGGTCTGGAAACCATCAGCGGCGGCGAAGTGCGGATTGGCGAAAAAATCGTGAATAACCTCGCGCCAAAAGCGCGCGGTATCGCGATGGTCTTCCAGAACTACGCGCTCTATCCGCATATGACGGTGCGCGAAAACCTTGCCTTCGGCCTGAAGCTGAGCAAGCTGCCAAAAGACCAGATTGAGGCCCAGGTTAACGAAGCGGCGAAAATCCTTGAGCTGGAAGAGCTGCTGGATCGTCTGCCGCGCCAGCTCTCCGGCGGCCAGGCACAGCGCGTGGCGGTTGGCCGCGCGATTGTGAAGAAACCGGATGTATTCCTGTTCGATGAACCGCTCTCTAACCTTGACGCCAAGCTGCGCGCCTCGATGCGCATCCGTATTTCCGACCTGCATAAGCAGCTGAAGAAATCCGGTAAACCGGCGACCACCGTGTACGTTACCCACGATCAGACCGAAGCGATGACCATGGGCGACCGCATTTGCGTGATGAAGCTGGGCCATATCATGCAGGTGGATACCCCGGACAACCTCTATCACAAGCCGAAAAACATGTTTGTGGCCGGGTTTATCGGCGCGCCGGAGATGAATATTCGTCCCAGCAAGCTGGTTGAGCAAGCGGGTCGCCTGCATCTGACCGTTGGCGACGGGCTGCTGCCGCTAAACGACAGATTGCAGAGTAAGGTCGAGACCCATAAGAACCAGCAGGTGTTCTTTGGCGTCCGCCCGGAGTTCGTCTCCATCTCCGATGAACCGTTTGCTGAAGGCTCCTGCGCCGGTGAAATGGTGCGGGTGGAAAACATGGGCCATGAATTCTTCGTCTACCTGAAGGTTGCCGATTATGAACTGACCGCCCGCGTGCCGTCCGATGAAGCGAAGCCAATGATTGAGAAAGGGCTTCATCGCACGGTGCATTTCAAGTTCGATCTCAACAAGTGTCATATCTTTGACGCCAAAACTGAACAGAACATCTCTCTGTGAACCCTGGAGTATTAAAATGAAAAAAGTGCTTTTAAGCGCCGCAATCTCCGCAACTTTGGGCCTTACCGCATTACCTTCCATGGCGAAGGATGTCGACCTGCGTATGTCATGGTGGGGCGGCAACGGCCGTCACCAGGTGACCCTGAAGGCGCTGGAAGAGTTTCATAAACAAAACCCGGATATCAACGTTAAAGCGGAATATACCGGCTGGGATGGCCACCTTTCGCGCCTGACCACGCAAATCGCCGGCGGCACCGAGCCGGACGTGATGCAAACTAACTGGAACTGGCTGCCGATCTTCTCGAAAAACGGCGAAGGCTTCTACGACCTCAACAAGATGAAGGACGTAATCGACCTGAGCCAGTTTGATGCCAAAGAGCTGCAAACCACCACGGTGGACGGCAAGCTTAACGGTATCCCCATTTCCGTCACCGCGCGCGTGTTCTACTTCAACGACGAGACCTGGAAAAAAGCCGGCGTTGAGTACCCGAAAACCTGGGACGAACTGATGGCGGCGGGTAAAACCTTTGAGAGCAAGCTGGGTAAACAGTATTACCCGGTGGTGCTGGAGCACCAGGACACCCTGGCGCTGCTCAATTCATATATGATTCAGAAGTACAACCAGCCGGCTATCGATGAAAAAACCAAAAAATTCTCCTACAGCAAAGAGCAGTGGGTCGAATTCTTCCAGATGTATAAAAAGCTTATCGACAGCCACGTCATGCCGGACACCAAATACTATGCCTCGTTCGGTAAGAGCAATATGTATGAAATGAAGCCGTGGATTCAGGGCGAGTGGGCGGGGACCTATATGTGGAACTCCACCATTAACAAATACTCCGACAACCTGAAGCCGCCGGCGAAGCTGGAGCTGGGCAGCTATCCGATGCTGCCGGGCGCTACCGACGCGGGTCTGTTCTTTAAACCTGCGCAGATGCTCTCCATTGGTAAATCCACCAAAAATCCGGAAGCGGCGGCGAAGGTGATCAACTTCCTGCTGAACAGCAAAGAAGGCGTTGAGACGCTGGGACTTGAGCGCGGCGTGCCGCTGAGCAAAGTCGCGGTGCAATACCTGACCGAAAACGGCGCGATCAAAGAGGACGATCCGGCGGTATCAGGTCTGCGCCTGGCGCAGTCCCTACCGGCCAAACTCTCGGTGTCGCCATACTTTGATGACCCGCAGATCGTCGCCCAGTTTGGCACCTCTCTGCAGTACATCGACTACGGGCAGAAAACCGTAGAAGAGACGGCAATTGACTTCCAGCGTCAGTCTGACCGCATCCTGCGCCGCGCGATGCGCTAACAACCCGTTATCGGTCCCTACCCCGCAGCTCCGGCTGCGGGGTATTTTTTTAGCAAGGAGTGAATGAATCATGAAAGGCAAAATCATCCCGCTGAGCTTTCTGCATACGCAGGACAGCGAAACCGGTCACCAGGTGATCCGGATGACGCCACCGCATGTTATCTGCCACCGCAACTACTTCTATCAAAAATGCTTTACCCGGGACGGCAGCAAGCTGATTTTCGGCGGCGCGTTTGAAGGCCACTGGAACTACTATTTACTCGATATCGCTGGCCAACAGGCCACCCAGCTCACCGACGGGCCGGGCGATAACACCTTTGGCGGTTTCCTTTCCGCCGACGACCGGTCGCTGTGGTACGTGAAAAACAACCAGCAGCTGCGCCGCGTGGATCTGGCCTCGCTGGAGGAGCAGGTGGTGTATCAGGTGGATGACCAATGGGTGGCCTACGGGACCTGGGTCGCCAATAGCGATTGCAGCCAGATGGTGGGTATCGAAATCAAAAAAAGCGACTGGCAGCCGCTGACCGACTGGGGCAAGTTCCGCGCATTCTACTTCACCGAGCCAGAGTGCCGGCTGATTAATATCGACCTGCGCAGCGGCGAGCAGCGCGTGGTATTGCAGGAAAAACGCTGGCTCGGCCACCCGATTTACCGCCCGTTTGATGACGGCACCATCGCCTTCTGCCACGAAGGCCCGCGCGATGCTATCGATGCCCGAATGTGGCTTATCAACGCTGACGGCAGCCATATGCGCAAGGTTCGCCAGCACCGGTCGGGAGAGAGCTTTACCCACGAATTCTGGGTGCCGGATGGATCCGCGCTTTACTATGTCGCGCATCAGGAAAACGATCCGCACCGCTATCTGTATCGCGCCGACCCGGCAACGCTGGAAAATCGCCAGCTGATGGCCATTCCTCCCTGCTCACATCTGATGAGCAATCACGATGGCACCCTGGTAGTCGGCGACGGCGCGCCGCACAGCACCAGCGATATACAGCTTAACGATCCGTTTATCTGGGTGTTTGATATTGCCGCCGATAAGCAGACTGCGGTGTGCCGCCACGACTCCACCTGGAAAGTGATTGAAGGCGAGCGCCAGGCGACGCATCCGCATCCGTCATTTTCACCGGATAACCGCTGGGTGCTGTTTACCTCCGATAAAGAGGGTATGCCGGCGCTGTATCTGGCGGAGGTGTAGTGATTCGGCAACGTCCCGGCTCGCGCGGTGCTTAGCCGGGCTACATGTTCACAGCCGTCTGCGATCCAGTAGCCCGGGTAAGGCGTTTACGCCGCGACCCGGGAAGACCGTCAGAAGAAATATTTAAACCGCACCCGCGCGCCGTAGCGTTCATCGGTATTGCCGCTTTTCGCTGCCGATGAATCGAGCCATGACGCATAGGCTCCGAGATAAATATTAAAGTTCGGCATATCCATAATATTCGGCAGATGCCATGAGGTATGAATGGTGTGAATGTCGTAGCGCCCCGGAGCCAGAATCGCGCAGTCGCTATCGCACTCCGCGTTGACGCCGGACATATTAAACTGGTCGATTTTGTTATGCGCATAGATATAGCCCAGCTCCACGCGATGCCATAACGCATTGATACCGGCGCTGAAATCCTTTTCGTCCGCCGCGTCCAGATACGCGGTGCTTAAGTTCACCACCGCCCCGTCCTCGGCATCGGTTTTCAGCGTGTTCCAGCTCATCGTCATGCCGTAGCCGGTGCGGCTGGACTGATCGACCCAACGTCCATTCTGATTCTCATAACCGTAAGCATTATTAACGAGGTTACTCTCCATCGCCGCCGCCACCGACCAGGCGCCGGATTGCCAGGCCGCGACCGGACGCACGTAAACCACATTTTTACGGTTATCCAGCGCGTTGCCGTGATAATTCTGGTCCACGAACAGCGAGCTGCCGTCCTCCACCAGCGTATTCACCTCAAAATACCAGTTATCGAGATTTTTACTCAGCAGGAAGTTGCCGCCGCTGCTGCTGCGTCCGCGCCCCTCTTTCATCATATAAATATAGCCGTAGCCGTCGCTATACAGATCGTTCGCCGTGTTGCCGGAATATTCAACAAACGTATCCTGATTAAGCGGGAACATATCGTAGGCTTCGAAGCGACCGATTTTAATTTTCCAGTCGTCCTGCTGACCGAAGAAAAAGGCTGCATCATCAAGATTCATTTTACCGTTCATATCCGCCAGCGGCTGCACGCTGAATCCGGCATATTTACCGTTAGCCCCTTTGCGTAATCCATCAAAGCCCAGAAGAATACGGCCGTTAATATCCCAGCGCTCTTTATCTCCCGGCGCCCAGTTTTTATAGGCGCTGGTTTTCACCGACGTCAGGCTACCGGTGCGGCTGGCGCCGTCCATATTAAACTCAACGTCGCCATAGAATTTTAATTCACCATAATCATTAAGTTGTAAAGCGGGTTTAGCCGGTGCGGCGCTGGCCACCGTCGTCGCTTGTGCCTCCTGTTTTTTTAGCGCGCGGATTTCCGCCTCCGCGCTGGCCGCCCGCTGCTCTGTCGCCTTTAGCCGTTGTTCCATTTGCGCCAGCCGCTCCTCAAGGGATAACGGCGCCTGAGCATTAGCCAGAGGGGTAAATAAAGACGTCAGAACACACCCGACCCAGATTTTATTCATCGGAATAACCCTTTATTATTTAGTTAAATAGTATTTTTTATTTATGGGTAAAGCTCGACGACAGTGACAATAATAACCCGCCCATCGTCGAAGACGGGTTATTAACAACTATTCAGTAAAACTTATTCCAGCTGCCAGGCGCCGGCTTCGGTTAAATAAGCCGAACCGCTCCAGGCAAATAAAGCCAATTCGCGACGATCGGCATCCGGATATATACGACTGCTAAG
>OJVE01000644.1_pt1 | contig 10319 bp, 10 predicted proteins | sample 1600081 | NCBI WGS metagenome assembly OJVE01 (sample SAMN04436789, study PRJEB24849) | human gut metagenome | biome: human gut; feature: NICU; material: stool | host: Homo sapiens | place: USA: Saint Louis, MO | collected 2011-04-13 | reverse complement strand
ACCCGGTGCAGCGGCTGGAATCAATAAAAAATCCATACTGGGTTGTCATCGGTTAATCCTTATGCCTTCTCGATCTGCACCAGGTTCGTGTGCTGCGGATTGCCTTTCGCCAGCGGTGACGGGCGGTGTGTGGTCAGGGTATTGATGCAGGAGCCGTGATCGACACGATCGCCGTTCATGTTGGCGTCATGCCAGGCGCCCTGGCCCATCGCGCTCACACCAGGCATGATGCGCGGGGTGACTTTGGCGGCAATGCGCACTTCGCCGCGATCGTTAAACACGCGCACCGTGTCACCGTTTTTAATGCCGCGCTTCTCGGCGTCTACAGGGTTAAGCCACACCTCCTGGCGACAGGCGGCCTGGAGCACATCCACGTTGCCGTAGCTGGAGTGGGTACGGGCTTTAAAGTGGAAACCGAACAGTTGCAGCGGGAATTTGCTGCGCTCGGGCGCGTCCCAGCCTTCAAAGGTTGAGGTATAGACCGGTAGCGGGGTGATGGTTTCGTCTTTTTGCAGTTCCCAGGTTGCCGCAATATCCGCCAGCTTGCTGGAGTAGATCTCGATTTTCCCCGACGGTGTTTTCAGCGGATTGGCATCCGGATCGTCACGGAATTTTTTATAGGCCACAAAATGTCCATTTGGATCTTTGCGCTTATAAATACCCATTTTTTTCAGCGCGTCGTAGGACGGCAGCAGCGGATCTTTGGCAACCATTTTGGCGTAAAGGTAGCGCAGCCACTGCTCCTGCGTACGGCCTTCGGTGAATTTCTGATAGACATCCGGTCCGAGACGTTTCGCTACTTCGCTCATGATCCAGTAGATGGGTTTGCGCTCAAACTTCGGGGCGGTTACCGGCTGGAGGAAAATCAGGTATCCCATGTTGCCGGCGTAATCGTTGGGGATGATATCTTCCTGCTCAACGGTCATCAGGTCCGGCAGGACAATATCGGCATACTTCGCGGACGAGGTCATGAAGTTGTCGATAACGACGATCGTTTCGCACTTACTCTCATCCTGCAAAATGTCGTGAGTTTTGTTGATATCAGAGTGCTGGTTGATGATGGTATTACCCGCATAGTTCCAGATGAACTTGATCGGCACATCCAGCTTATCCTTACCGCGTACACCGTCGCGCAGGGCGGTCATCTCCGGTCCACGCACGATGGCATCCGTCCAGCTGAAGCAGGAGATTTGCGTTTTCACAGGATTTTCCGGCAGCGGCATACGTTCGATGGTGATGGTGTAGGTCGATTCGCGCGCGCCGCTGTTGCCGCCGTTAATGCCGACGTTGCCGGTCAGGATCGGCAGCATGGCGATGGCGCGGGATGTCTGCTCGCCGTTGGCCTGACGCTGCGGGCCCCAACCCTGGCAAATGTAGGCCGGTTTTGCCGAACCGATTTCACGGGCCAGCTTAATGATGCGATCGGCAGGAATGCCTGTAATGCGCGACGCCCATTCCGGGGTTTTCGCGGTTTTGTCATCACCCTGGCCGAGAATATAGGCTTTGTAATGACCGTTAACAGGTGCGCCTTCCGGCAGGGTTTTTTCGTCATAACCTACGCAGTATTTATCGAGGAAGGGCTGATCGACGAGGTTTTCATTAATCAGCACCCACGCAATACCTGCCACCAGTGCGGCATCGGTGCCCGGACGAATCGGGATCCACTCGTCTTCGCGGCCTGCGGCGGTGTCGGTGTAGCGCGGATCGATAACGATCATTCGTGCGTTAGACCGTTCACGTGCCTGTTCAAGGTAGTAAGTGATCCCGCCGCCGCTCATGCGCGTTTCTGCCGGATTATTGCCGAACATCACCACCAGTTTGGTGTTTTCGATATCCGATGTACTGTTGCCGTCGTTGCTGCCGTAGGTGTAGGGCATTGCGCAGGCGATCTGCGCGGTGCTGTAGGTGCCGTAGTGGCTGAGGAAGCCGCCGTAGCAGTTCATCAGGCGTGCCACCAGCGAGGCGTAAGGGGAGGAGCGGGTGATATTGCCGCCGACAATTCCGGAGGAGTAGTTAATGTAGACCGCTTCGTTGCCGTATTTTTCGACCACGCTTTTCAGGCTCGCGGCGATGGTGTCCAGCGCTTCTTCCCAGGTGATACGTTCAAACTTGCCTTCTCCGCGTTTGCCCACGCGTTTCATCGGATAGTTCAGACGGTCTGGATGATTAATGCGACGGCGAATTGAACGGCCTCGCAGGCAGGCGCGAACCTGATGGTTGCCGTAAACATCCTCGCCGGTATTATCCGTTTCAACCCAATAGACTTCGTCATCGCGAACGTGCAGACGTAGCGCGCAGCGGCTACCGCAGTTTACCGAGCAGGCGCCCCAGACGACTTTATCTTCCGCTGGCTGAATAGCGGTCTGCACTGCGGCGGCGGCGCTTTTCAGACCAAAAGGCAATGCGATCCCACCGGCGGCAAGCGCCAGAGATCCTATGGCAGTAGATTAAACCAGAGTTCGACGGCTTATCCCGTCGTGATGTTCAACTTCGGACATAACTCACCCCATCATTGTTAATAATTATTTTCACCCGTGACTACAACCGGGCTAATGATGGGGGGAGTGTTACTTATTTAGAGGTATTAAATATTAATCCTCGTCAACTCAGGGGAATTAAGTGGGAAAATCATTGCGGCTCAGCGGGCGCATTCTCCTGCGTACCTGCACCGCTTACCGGGTAGTTTCCGCTACTGGTGCGAGTGTACAAAATTTTGAAAGTATCGTTGGCGCAATGCCCAACGACCTGCGCATCCGGCTGGTCGGCCTGATCGTTCGGCACGATGTTCAGGGTAAAGCCAGACTCCGGTACGCCGTTGTTGATAATCTTCTGCTGAATGTCGCTTTTCACGCGCTCGCAGGAGTCCGGGGCCGCAAGAATAGCAGGTGAAGCACTCATTAACAGCAGGGCGGTAATCCAGGGTAACCGTTTCATCTGTAGCTCCTTTTCACTGTGTAGACTGTAAGCATAGCAGGGTTAGGGTAAGCTTTTGTTTTTATGTCTCTCTTTCTGAATTGTCCTGGAGCCCCGCCTGCGTCATAAAATAAATTGCGAATAATGGTGCTGATTGTCTACCAGATAAGAAGGCAGGGTGCGTTTTGATACCTCTTGCCTGACCAGTTTTCGGTCTCGTCCCCAGATATCTTCGGCGTTGGTGATAACCTTCATAATATGTTCCGGGTTATTAAATTCCGGCAGATCGTATTCGGTATGAGAAATGGTAGACATTTTTTCGGAAATTCTTTCTGGGGTCATTACCCAGGAGAAATGCCAGCCGCCATCTTTCACAACCTTATTATTGATTTTTAGCCAGTTCCATTTAAACCATGACCAGTTTTTATCTTTGCGTGCACGCTTCCAGTTTCTGAAAGATTCAGGCTCACCGTGGAAGAAATGCTTAAGGTTGTAATAGGACGTCGCGCGGGGCAAGGTACATTTTCTCGGCGTACCATCCATGTTGTGAACCTGAAGATTAAACTGATAGTTGAACACGTTTTGATGAATAGTCGTGCAGAGCGCGCGTGGATTAATGGCCCTGACCGTCTCGGGAGAGAAAATTTCATCAACGTCTGACACCAGAATCAGATCGTCGTCTGCCGCGTCTTTTAACCCATTCATAATGGAGTTGCGAAGCGCTGCTTCATTTGCCCAGGCATCAACCTGGTTATTGTCAGCACTGTTTAAAATAGGCTGCGCGTCAAAAGGCACGTAAATAATTTTGTCTCTGAATTTGGCAAACTTCGTAATATCGAAATGTAATTCTCGCGGTATGCCCGTAAAAGAGTGTGTTGCTTCTACAATGACAAAACGGTCAACGACATCAGCGAGCGTATGTAATCTGATGTCGAGCAACATATCTTCGTCATAGTACAAAAAACAGTCGTAAATCATGATGTTAACCCGAAAATTTAAGAATCTAATTTTATAATAATGTGGAATTTTCCGCGCCCAAAGTAGCCACTTTGGCAGGTCTCGTCAATGCAAATGACGGATTTATACAGCGTAAAGAGTCAAATGAAGTGCTGTTATGTAAGTTGCTGTATTTGCTAATATGATTGTATCTCTCTCTGAACGGTAAATGATGTGAATAAATACGCAGCGATAACGCTACTGGCAACGGTACTGGTGGGATGTGACAACAACACCGCGCCGCTGTCATTTACGCCGGAGATGGCGAGCTTTTCGAACGAGTTTGACTTTGACCCTCTGCGCGGGCCGGTGAAAGATTTTACCCAGACGCTGTTGAACGATAAGGGTGAAGTCTCTAAACGCGTGACCGGAACGATGTCGTCGGAGGGGTGTTTCGATACCCTTGAACTGCACGATCTGGAGGCTAACACGGGCGTTGCGCTGGTGCTGGATGCTAACTACTACGTCGATGCGGAAACCCAGCAGCAGAAGGTGAAGTTGCAGGGAAAATGTCAGCTGGCGGAACTGCCGTCTGCCGGCCTGACGTGGGACACCGACGATAACGGGTTTGTGGTTGCCGCGCACAGCAAAGAGATGGAAGTGAAGTACCAGTATGATACCGACGGCTACCCGCTCGGTAAAACCACGGTCTCCGGCGACCAGCGATTATCGGTCAAATCGATGCCGTCGAAAGATCTGCGTAAGCGCATGGATTATACGGCGGTAAGCCTGTTGAACGATAAACCGATGGGCAATGTAAAGCAGAGTTGCGATTACGATCGCTACAACAACCCGGTGAGCTGTGAGCTGGTTATCGTCGATGACAGCGTTAGACCTACCATTGAGCGCAAGTACACCATCAAAAACAGCATTGAATATTATTAAGAATAAAACCGCGCAGGTTACTGCGCGGTGGGTTTAAGCAGGTTGGCGAGGAGGATTTATGCCCGGCCAGATGCTGATGCTGGAAAATGCACATGCGGATGGTGTTACGGTATTCGCCATTAATAAAGAACTCATGGATCAGTTCACCTTCCACCATAAAGCCGAGCTTACGGTAGATATGAATCGCTTTTTCGTTCTCTTTATCGACGATAAGGTAAAGCTTGTAGAGATTCAGGACGTTAAACCCATAATCCATCGCCAGCTTTGCCGCCCGCGACGCAAGACCTTTCCCCTGGTGCTCCGGTGAAATAATGATCTGAAATTCCGCCCGACGGTGAACATGGTTGATCTCAACCAGCTCAACCAGCCCGGCTTTCTCACCTTCGCACTCCACCACAAACCGGCGTTCACTCTGATCGTGGATATGCTTATCGTAGAGATCGGACAGCTCGACGAAGGCCTCGTAAGGCTCTTCAAACCAGTAGCGCATCACGCTGGCATTGTTGTCGAGCTGGTGGACAAAGCGTAAATCTTCGCGCTCCAGCGGACGGAGCTTAACGTCACACGGCGTCGACATTACGGTGCTACCGTGCGGCCAGTGCGACGATCCAGACAGCGCAGGGTGTTAGGCTCCCAGTAAGCGTTGACGTTGGCACTTTGCTGGCATTTGTCGCGGGCATCAAACGCGACGTCTTCTTTATCCCACTCTTTTTCCACGCGCTTATTCACTTTCTGACGCAGGCTGCGGGTGTCATTCCATTGTTCTTTGTCCATGGCGGCGTTCTGGCGGCTTTGCGCGCTGTCACCAGACTCAATGATGAGTTTGCTGGTTTCGGCTGATGCCGTTGCGGCAAAGGCGAACGAGGACAGCGCCAGTGCGGCTGTCAGACAAAGGCGTTTGCTTAATGTAGTCATAGCGTTTCCTTTAAACGGGTGCAGACAATCGGATTACCCCCTTGGATTCTACACCAATCCGAAAGGGTGTCATACCCGCGCGGCAGGTATGGGAACGATGAGAGCATTATCGCGTATGATGTCTAAATCAATCCTCACGAAACGAGAAAAATGTTCAAAACGACGCTGCTTTTTTTCGCGACCGCGCTGTGTGAAATCATCGGATGCTTTTTGCCGTGGCTCTGGCTAAAGCGGGGCGCTTCCGCGCTGCTGCTGATCCCGGCGGGTGTGTCCCTGGTCCTTTTCGTCTGGCTGCTCACCCTGCATCCGGCCGCCAGCGGGCGGGTTTATGCGGCCTACGGAGGGGTGTACGTCTGTACTGCGCTGCTGTGGCTGCGCTTTGTCGATGGCATCAGGCTAAGCCTGTATGACTGGGCAGGCGCGCTGGTTGCCCTGTGCGGCATGTTGATCATCGTGGCTGGCTGGGGACGCGCATAGTCGTCCTCATAGTGTGATCGCCCGCCGATTTTTCGATCGTTATACTCGTATGGTAGTAGTGTAGTTGCGTAAATTTCCTGCATCACAACGAGCGATGTAAGGAAATGGATTATGAAGATTGTCGGGGCTGAAGTATTTGTCACCTGCCCGGGGCGTAACTTTGTCACCCTTAAAATCACCAGCGATGAGGGCATTGTCGGCCTGGGTGATGCCACGCTTAACGGACGTGAACTTTCCGTTGCCTCCTACCTGAAAGATCACCTGTGCCCTCAGCTGATTGGCCGCGATGCGCACCGCATCGAAGATATCTGGCAATTCTTCTATAAAGGCGCGTACTGGCGTCGTGGCCCGGTCACCATGTCAGCGATTTCTGCCGTGGATATGGCGCTGTGGGACATCAAAGCGAAAGCCGCGAACATGCCGCTCTATCAACTTCTGGGCGGAGCCTCCCGGGAAGGGGTGATGGTTTATTGTCATACCACCGGGCACACCATTGACGACGTACTGGAAGATTATGCCCGTCATAAAGAGATGGGCTTCAAGGCTATTCGCGTGCAGTGCGGCGTGCCGGGGATGAAAACCACCTATGGTATGTCTAAAGGAAAAGGGCTGGCGTATGAGCCTGCAACCAAGGGCGACTGGCCGGACGAGCAGCTTTGGTCCACCGAGAAATACCTCGACTTTACGCCGAAACTGTTCGACGCAGTGCGCAGTCAGTTCGGCTTCAACGAACATCTCCTTCACGACATGCACCACCGTCTGACGCCCATCGAAGCGGCGCGATTCGGCAAAAGCATTGAAGAGTACCGCCTGTTCTGGATGGAAGACCCGACTCCCGCTGAAAACCAGGAGTGTTTCCGCCTGATCCGCCAGCACACCGTCACGCCCATTGCGGTGGGGGAAGTGTTCAACAGCATCTGGGACTGCAAGCAGCTGATTGAAGAGCAGCTCATTGACTATATTCGCGCCACCATAACCCATGCGGGCGGCATTACCGGGATGCGTCGCATTGCTGACTTTGCCTCACTCTACCAGGTGCGCACCGGCTCACACGGCCCGTCGGATCTGTCGCCGATTTGCCACGCCGCGGCGCTGCATTTTGACCTGTGGGTACCGAACTTTGGCGTGCAGGAGTATATGGGGTATTCAGAGCAGATGCTGGAAGTGTTCCCGCACAGCTGGCGCTTCGATAACGGCTATATGCACCCGGGCGACAAGCCAGGGCTGGGCATTGAGTTTGATGAGAAGCTGGCAGCGAAATACCCGTACGAACCGGCCTGTCTGCCGGTGGCCCGTCTGGAAGACGGCACCCTCTGGAACTGGTAAACGAGGAGCGAATAATGAAAAGCGTAGTGATCCAACAGCCGAATGCGCTGGTGATTGAGGAGCGTCCTCTCCCGTTGCCGGGCGCAGGCGACGTCCGCGTCAGAATTAAGCTCGCCGGTATCTGCGGTTCAGACAGCCATATCTATCGCGGGCATAACCCGTTTGCGAAATACCCGCGGGTAATCGGTCACGAGTTCTTTGGCGAAATAGACGCGGTTGGCGAAGGTGTGGAGAGCACCCGACTGGGCCAGCGCGTGTCTGTGGATCCGGTGATCAGCTGCGGGCACTGCTACCCGTGTTCCGTCGGAAAACCGAACGTTTGTACCTCGCTGGTGGTGCTGGGCGTCCACCGTGACGGCGGCTTCAGCGAATACGCCGTCGTGCCGGCGAAAAATGCCTGGCACATTCCGGATGCGATCCCTGACAAACACGCGGTGATGGTTGAGCCCTTCACCATTGCCGCCAACGTGACAGGGCAGGCGAAACCTACCGAAGAGGACGTGGCGCTGATCTACGGCGCAGGCCCGATGGGGCTGGTCACCGTGCAGGCGCTAAAGGGCGTTTACAAGGTGAAGCAGGTCATTGTGGTGGATCGCATTGATGAGCGGCTGGGGATGGCGCAACGCAGCGGCGCAGACTGGGTCTCCAACAACAGCGAGCACTCGTTACAGGCCGCGCTGGATGAAAAAGGCATCAAGCCGACGTTAATCATCGATGCTGCCTGTCATCCGTCCATTTTGCAGGAAGCGATTACGCTGGCGTCTCCGGCGGCGCGCATCGTGCTGATGGGCTTCTCCAGCGACCCGAGTCAGATCGTGCAGCAGGGGATCACCGGCAAAGAGCTGTCGATCTTCTCTTCGCGCCTGAATGCCAACAAATTCCCGGTGGTCATTGACTGGCTGGAAAAAGGGCTGATCGACCCTGAAAAACTGGTCACCCATACATTTGACTATCACCACGTTACAGACGCCATCGAACTGTTTGAAAAAGACCAGCGGCAGTGCTGCAAAGTCTTGCTCACGTTCGACCAATAATAATTCACGCGGTTAAGAGCCTGCGAAGACAGGCTCTCAGTGGTACGCATCTTACCTTGCAGAGATAGCCATTATGACTCAAGCACAACCTCAAAGAAGTACGTCAGACCTGGTGAAAGCCGCCGTATCCGGCTGGCTGGGCACCGCCCTGGAGTTTATGGATTTTCAGCTTTACTCCCTTGGCGCCGCGCTGGTATTCCATGAAATTTTCTTCCCTGAACAATCCGCGGCCATGGCGCTGATCCTGGCGATGGGGACCTATGGGGCAGGCTACATCGCGCGTATCGTCGGGGCATTTATCTTCGGCAGAATGGGAGACAGAATTGGCCGCAAAAAGGTGCTGTTTATCACCATCACCATGATGGGGATCTGCACCACCTTAATCGGCGTCCTGCCAACCTACGCGCAGATCGGGATTTTCGCACCGGTGCTGCTGGTGACGCTGCGTATTATTCAGGGGCTGGGCGCGGGGGCAGAAATCTCCGGCGCAGGTACCATGCTGGCGGAGTACGCGCCGAAGGGTAAACGCGGCATCATCTCCTCGCTGGTGGCCATGGGAACCAACTGCGGGACGCTGAGCGCCACGGCGATCTGGGCCGTGATGTTCTTTGCCCTCGATCGTGAAGAACTTATTGCCTGGGGCTGGCGCGTGCCGTTCCTCGCCAGCGTGGTGGTGATGATCTTCGCCATCTGGCTGCGTATGAACCTTAAAGAGAGCCCGGTGTTTGAGAAGGTTAACGACGCTGAAACCATTGCGCCGGTTGCTGCGCAGGATACCTCATTAGGTGCGATGTTTAAGAGCAAATCGTTCTGGCTGGCGACGGGGCTGCGCTTTGGTCAGGCCGGCAACTCAGGTTTGATTCAGACTTTCCTTGCCGGATATCTGGTGCAGACGCTGTTGTTTGATAAGGCGATCCCAACCGATGCGCTGATGATCAGTTCGATTCTCGGCTTCCTCTCCATCCCGCTGCTGGGCTGGCTGTCCGATAAAGTGGGGCGCCGTCTGCCGTATATCCTCTTTAACATTTCAGCCATTATTCTGGCTTACCCGATGCTGTCGATTATCGTCGATAAGAGTTACGCGCCGGGCGTGATTATGCTCTCTATCATCGTTATTCATAACTTTGCGGTGCTCGGGCTGTTCGCGCTGGAAAATATCACCATGGCAGAGATGTTTGGTTCGCGGAACCGCTTTACCCGCATGGCTATTTCGAAAGAGGCGGGCGGGCTGGTAGCTGTAGGGTTTGGTCCGGTGCTGGCGGGGATCTTCTGCAACATGACCGGGTCCTGGTGGCCGATTGTGGTGATGCTGGTGGCGTACTCGCTGATTGGGCTGGTCTCCGCGTTGCTGATGCCGGAAGTGCGCGACCGCGATTTGAGTGAAGCCGAAGATGCTGCGGAGGCTCCTCATAAGGAATCGGTAGCCTACGGCGCGCTCTCTTCACGCCGCTAGTGGTTTACATCTTGCGCTACCTGTCACACAACTTTTTACCGATGTCACACCACATGGCGAAAAGTTAATGTAAATCAAGATCTGAAAATGATGTATCAGTATGGTTAATGGCAGCGTTTTTTGACTCCGACTGCCATTCTAGATGGTGTAGTCAGCAGGCGCTGCCGCTCTTAAAAGGAAGCGGCAGTGGATCACAGCTTTCATTAATTAACGAGTCTCAATCATGGAAAACCGGTTATTACAGGCGAAGGCAACGCATCCTCAATACGATCGCGACAGCCTCAAGGCACGCATTGTTCATTTAGGGTTTGGCGCGTTTC
>OJVE01000641.1_pt1 | contig 10345 bp, 9 predicted proteins | sample 1600081 | NCBI WGS metagenome assembly OJVE01 (sample SAMN04436789, study PRJEB24849) | human gut metagenome | biome: human gut; feature: NICU; material: stool | host: Homo sapiens | place: USA: Saint Louis, MO | collected 2011-04-13 | reverse complement strand
CGAAGGAGGACATTATGGGATTGTTTGATTCGCTGAAGAACATGTTCGCGCATCATGAGCACCATCATGGAGCCAGCATCGGTCAGCCGCTCACTCTCGCCGACGCCAAAGCAGTGCTTGCCTTTATCGTGGTGCATCAGCAGCTTGCGGACATGCGCAAGGTAGCGGATGCAGTCAAGCAATTGCAGGATGAGATGCCTCAGTACATCACATTCGGCATGTCGCATTATTACAGTGAGCCCAAGCGCGTGCGCTTCCAGTCCGAAGGTGGCAAGTTCATCGATGCAGACGCCATCGCCACCGCATTTGCCGAGACCACCGTATTGCAGGACGAGTGCGAAATCCAGCATCTTATGGGCGATATCGAAGACAACCGTGAGCATCGCGATCCGGCAAAGACGCCAGCAGTACCGATTGACGAACTCGTGCGCGTCACCAATGAAAGGCTTGCGACCGGCAACGATGAGGAGCGAAGTCGTGCATGGCTGTTCGCCTTATTCGATCAGCTCGATGACATTGCCGAGGCGACAAAGAACAACCTGGAGCCGCTTGTCACAGCGTTGGATACGACTCTACAAAACAGCTCCGCTACTATTGGCAACTCCGCCACTACCGACGCTGGCAACAGCAGCAACAATGCCAATGCCGGCGATGCACGTTCCCGTATCATCTCCCTAATCGCCGACGCTCTCTTCCCGGCCGCAGAATCCTCGAAGACGAGCGAGTCCTCAGCATCCGCCGCCATCCGCGAACTGATGCTCAATCCCACCGCAACATCGCTCGATTACATGCCAGCCATAGACGTACTGCGCGCCCACGGTCTCACTATTTGCCGGTGAGTCCGAGAAGTCAACCGGTGGTTCATACGGCAGTGGTTCATACGGCGCATACCGCACGAACCACTGTGTCCGAACAACGAGAACGCACTACTTCTCCAGCTTCTCCAACTTTTCCAGTGCCTTTAATAGCGAATCGACATGGCCTTTGGCACGTACGTTGTAACGAGCGATAACCACGGAGCCGTCGGGATTGATGACGAGCGTCGAACGGATCACGCCTACGTGTATCTTGCCGTAGAGCTTCTTTTCGCCATATGCGCCGTACAGCTTGTGCACGGTCAGGTCGGGATCAGACAGCAGCGGGAATGTGAGATGGTCGTGCTCGGCGAACTTGCGCAGTTTCTCGAGTGAATCCTTGGAGACACCGAGCACCGCAACATTCTGCGACTCCAAGCGTGCGAGATTATCTCGGAAATCGCAAGCCTCAGTGGTGCATCCGGGCGTCATTGCCGCCGGATAGAAGTACAGTACAACCCTACGTCCGTCCTCGAGCACGTCAGACAGATTGATTAAGCCGTTCTCCGCAGTGCCGGGCACAATCGCCGGCAGAGTGAAATCAGGAGCATCACTCCCCTCTTGCAGACGAGCGTATACAGGAGCTTGGGCGGAATCATGAACAGTAGCAGTCATGCGTCCCATGATAGGCGTCCGAGCCCGCGACATCTATCACAGACTTTCGATGACCACTGATTGCGTCAATAATTCGGCACGTTATATTCGACAGTAATATGCCATCAAAGCGTCGGCAGCGGGCTCTGAAAGACTCGACTAATCGGGCAACTGCGGGTCGGCAAAACGGCGATTCTGCAGAACCGGCATTATCTGGCGTGCGGAAGCAAGGCATTCGCGACTAAGCCCAGTAGCAATAAGCTCGGCTCCCTCATCGCCCGCTTCGGCAACTACCTCTCCCATCGGGTCGATGATGCGACAGCATCCGATGTTCCGCGAACTCACCTCACTGCAAGCCAACACATAGCAAGTGTTTTCCAATGCGCGAGCCGCAGTCAGCAGCTTCCAATGCTGCTCTTTCAACGGGCCGCGCACCCAAGCGGCGCTTACAACAATCGCATCTGCCCCGCGCACGGCCAGTGAGCGAGCGGTTTCCGGGAATCGTACGTCATAGCAGGTCATAACGCCGATTTTCCAACCGTCAATATCGACGATAGGCGGCAACGCATCTCCTGGGAGAACCACGTCGGATTCGCGGGCCGCGAACGCATCGTAAAGATGCAGCTTGCGATATTCAGCGATAATTTCACCATCGCGAATCACAAGGAACGTGTTGGAAACTCGGGAATCTGCATCCCGTTCTGTTACTTGCTCCGGCGCAACATGCACGGTACCCATCAGCACAATATGCCGCTGCGCGCTGATACGCCGCAAGCCGTCTACAAACGGCCCGTCCAGTGGTTGCGCGTGCGCGGCAGCATATGAATCGTCATCGCCGCGCCGCGCAATCAAACCTTCCGGCAATGCCAGCAACTTCGCGCCGCCCGCCGCCGCATCACGCGCGAATCCGTCGATGATCTCCAGATTCCGTTCCGGCTCCTCCGCCACCGTAAAATGCGCAATCGCAACTGGTAAGGACTTCGCACTCGTCACGCCAGCCCCAATGTCTTGAAGGCGTTGGCTAGACCGTTGTCGCGGATGTCGGTGGTAATGATGTCGCAGAAGGCTTGGATGCCATGAATAGCGTTGCCCATGGCTACGGATGTGCCGGCGGCCTTGAGCATGGCGGTGTCGTTATCGGAGTCGCCGATGGCGATGGTGTCGGCAATGGCATAGCCAAGCAAGGAAGCCACGTCGCGCACGGCGGTGCCTTTGTCGATGCCGTTGATGAGCAGTTCGCCGTTATTCGGCGAGATCTTGTCGTATGAGCCGTGCACGAGTTCGAACCAGGGGGCAAGATCATGCTGAGTGTCCTCGAAGGAAGTATCCGGCTCGGGCCCGGTGAAATACGATCCCTTGCTCACATGAATCGTGTGACCCAGCGTAGATCCAGCCGGAACCTCTACCTCGTCCAGCAAATGCCAGAACCGCGCAAACTCACCACGATTCCACGTCTTGCCCTTGGACTCCAGATGGCGGCGATAACCTTCGGAAATGTACATGCCGTCCGCACCCTGCCACTGGTAGCTCTCGATATGGTGTTCGGCAAAATAGGCCATCGCCGCATCGATGGCTTCGGGCGATACGAGGTGCTGGAACAGCAGCTTATCGCCGATATTCGCCTGTGCGCCGGCTACGGAAACTACACCGTCGAATCCAAGATCCAGAATGTTGCGTTCGATTTTCGGCACGGATCGACCGGTGCAGATGAAGAGCTTGTGACCGTTGGCTTGGGCCCGCGCACACGCCGTTTTTGCCGACTCCGGCACAATATGATTCTCATCAGCCAGCGTGCCGTCGATATCAATGAATACGAGTTTGCTACCAGTCATGTCGCTTTCCGTCATATGTCGAACCTCCCCAAGTCAGCTTACGCTGACAGCCCCCTCCAGAGGGGGCGAAGAGAAAAATAAAACCTGCCGAAAAAGGAAAAGTACTGCTGACACCTCCCCCAGTCGGCTTGGCCGACGGCTTCCGCTGGCGGAGACCAAAACGGCATCACACGGCGTAGGCGGCCCAGCGGCCGTGAGTGTGCTGGACTTCGATGGGCATGCCGAACAGGTCGGAGAGACGCTCGTCGGTTAGACCGTCTTCCAGCGAACCGGTATAGACGATGGTGCCAGCACCGGGATTGCCCATTGAGTCGACGCCCGCTTCGGTGGCATCTTCGGCGGGAATCGGCTTGCGGCCCATAATGGCGATGTGATCGAAGCCTGCCGGAATCTCTTCCAGACGGTGGGTGACCAGCACCACGGCACGTTCAGAGCTTTCCTCGCCGATTCGGCTCAACGTGCGCATCACCTGCTCGCGGCCGCCCAGGTCAAGGCCGGTGGTCGGCTCGTCCATAATCAAAAGCTCAGGATCGCCCATCAGCGCACGGGCGATCAGCACACGGGTGCGTTCGCCTTCGGACAGTCGCCACATCTCCTTGCCTTCCAGATAGGAGACGCGGAAATCACGCAGCAGCTGTCGTGCGCGGGCGTATTCTTCGTCCGTGTAAGTATCGCGCCAGCGCCCGGTCACGGCGGACAGGCCGGTGACCACGGCATCCAGCGGGTCCTCGAACTCGGGGAACTGGCGACCCAGATCGGCCGAGGCGAGACCGATGCGGGTGCGCAGCTTGAACACGTCGTATTTGCCGAGCTGGTGGCCGAGAATGAACACGCGGCCTTCCGAAGGGAAGGTACGCGTGGCCAGCATGCCGACTGCGGTGGATTTGCCGATGCCGTTCGGCCCGAACAGCACCCAACGCTCCCCCGCGTTGATGGTGAGGTTCACATCGGTGATGATGACGCGGCGATTGCGACGGAATTCGACGTTGTCAAGTTGGAGGACGGTTTGGGACATGATTCTCCTCAGTGGTACAAAACGGAGGGAGAGCACCGCTTATTGCACGGTCTCTCCCTCCGTCACGCTGCGCGAGCCTGCGCTGTCTCGCTTTTACTTCTTCTGTTCGTCGAGCACGGACTGGTAGACTTCCACGGTCTTGTCGGCGATGGTCTCCCAGCTGAACACGTCGCGGGCGCGTTCGTAGCCGGCCTGGCCCATCTTCTTGGCGAGTTCGGGATCGGCCATGATCTTGTCGATGGCGGCGGCCATGTCGTGCACGAACTTGTCCGGATCGGTGGGGGTGCCGGTGCCGTCGTGCAGCTGGTCGATCGGGACCAGATAGCCGGTTTCACCGTCGACCACGACTTCCGGAATGCCGCCGGTGGCGGATGCGACGACCGGCAGACCACAGGCCATGGCCTCAAGGTTCACGATGCCGAGCGGCTCATAAATACTCGGGCAGATGAAGGCATCACAGCCGTGTTCCAAAGCATTCAGCTCAGGCTTCGGCAGCATTTCTTCAATCCAGACGATGTTGCCGCGTTCCTCATCCAGCTTGGCGAACGCGATCTTGACCTCTTCGGCGATTTCCGGGGTGTCAGGCGCTCCCGCGCACAGCACCACCTGAATGTCCTTGGAAATCAGATGTAGGGCCTTGAGCAGGTATGGCAGACCCTTCTGACGGGTGATGCGGCCTACGAACAGCAGGGTGGGCTGCGAGCGGTCGATGTGGTAACGCTCGAACACCTTCCAACCCGGATCGTCTGGTGCCGGGGTAGCGAAGTCGGCCATGGTGATGCCGTTGTACACCACAACCACCTTGTTCGGATCGAGGTTCGGGTAAGCAGTCAGAATATCCTTGCGCATGCCACCGGAAACGGCGATCACACGATCGGCGTGCTCGTACGCGTCTTTTTCGGCCCAGGAGCTCAGATTGTAGCCGCCGCCGAGCTGTTCGCGCTTCCACGGGCGGAACGGCTCCAGAGAGTGCGCGGTAATAACCAATGGAGTGCCGTGCAGCATCTTGGCCATGTAGCCCGCCAAGCAGGCATACCAGGTGTGCGCGTGGATGATGTCGGCGTCCACATCATTGGCGATCTGCAAATCAACGCCGAAGGTCTTCAATGCGGGGTTGGCATCAGCCAGCTCAGAAGGCGTGTCATAGCCGACGACCTTCAAGCTGCCCTTAGCATCGGCAGCATTCGGGATAGCAGGAATGTCCGCCTCGGTGCGCTTGCCATCAAACGCACGAACGGTTACGTCGATGCGCTCGGCAAGCACCTTGGACAGTTCCTCGGCGTGTACACCGGCCCCACCATAGACATGCGGCGGGTATTCGCGGGTTAGAATATCAACTTTCATCGGACTGCCTCTCCTTCGTGCGTCAGAAAGAAACTCAAGCACTTCTTACTTTAGGGCACCGCATACAAGAAAACGCACAACTTCCGTCGTGCGTTTTGCTTTTCAAGCCGGATTTACCGGGCAAAAGATCAAACGGCCGTGCCGTTCTGGTCCAGATTCGGATTGTGCTTGGAATCGCCAGCCGTAAAGAACAGGCTCAGCACACCCACAATGAACACCGCGGAAACGGTGATGATCAGCCACATCGGATGGCTTGGCAGCCACATAACCACGAAGAACGCGATAATCGCGATGGCGATCAGCGTCCAGCTGCCCACGCGGAACCACTGACGCAGCGAATGCGGTGCCTTGAACATCTTCGGATTCGTGTAGTTCGGGTTAGTGGTCAGCAGGGTTTCGGTGTCCGCAATCGTACCGCCGCTGGGCTTCCATTCGGTGCCGTCGGTGCCGTCCTGCAGACGCTGGGACTTCTGCTGCAGCTGGTATTCGTCAATCATTCCCGAGCGACCGCGGCCACGGGTCTGGTCATACTGCGACGGCACTCCCCTGCGGCCTGCTTTGGCTTGGGCACGGCGTTCTGCACGATTCGGCATTTCACTACTCCTGTTTCGACGGTGACACTGTTGGCTATATTACTCGCTTGTCGGCGGCAATTTGCCACCAGTCCATCGGAACCCACTGTGTGTCATTGTATTTTCAGTCGGTGATGCGATAGGTTTGCGTATGGAAGTCGCAAGTGACCGCAGTGCCGTCCGCGAATACCGAACGCTGCACCAGCGGATCATCATCCACGAACTCGTGACGAACCAGTTCCTGCATGCCGACCCGCTCATGGAATGCAGCGACCGTATGGCAGCGTTCGATGTCGTTTTCCGTGCGAGCGCGCTGTTCGTCGTCCATGTCGCCGTCAACGCCGATGTATGCGGCATCGCGAATCAGGTATGGAGCTCCGCCGTTGAGCAAGGCGTACAGCATGTAATCGTCGCCGTTCACCACACGCTCCATCATCCATGGTTCAATAACGCAATCATGGTAGACAAGGTTATACAGCGGCACCGGCACACCTTGGCGCGGCTCGTTGGGTGAGCGCATCTGGAAGTCGTATGGTGCGTAATGGCAGAATATCAGGCTTGGCACTGCCCAGTCCGATACCTCTTCGGACGAGGAGAGGATGCCGTGCGAGAGCAGATATTCGAAGCATTCGGCGCGGCGGTCAAAGCATTCGCGGCGGGTCATGCGGTGTTCGGGGTTCGAGCATTCGTCGCCTTCGTTGCAGGTGAAAACATCCAAGTATGCACAGTCGAGCTTGATGCCATGCGCGGCAATCTGGGTGAAATTGCGGCGTACGTAGTCCGGTGCGAGCTCGGCGCACAGGTAGGTCTGGTGGCCGCCCGCCCAGCGTGCGTGTTCGGGCATCGTGCCGTCTGCCAGCCGAATCGCATTGTTGGCATCAAAGGTTTGCGCGGTGAAGTAGTAATCGCGGTACTGGTCGTGCGTGCCGAAGATATCACCTTGCTCATGACAGGCATCGACCAACGATTTCATGCCTTCCCAGCCGCCCGCTTCCTGGCAGGCCGGCAGATAGTCGGGGTGTGCGTTGTCGTATCCGGGCTGTGCCCAACCATCCAAGTGCATGTACAGTCGGCCTGCACCCATGCCGTGCAGTGTTCGCATTTGCTTTTCGCGCTGTGCGAAGGTGACCAGCGACTCGTTTTTCTCGGGGTGGTCCTTATCGTAGTAGTACGAGTCGGGCTGCACTTTGGTTTTGATGCCGATGTGCACCCACGAGCGACCAATCAGGTCACGCACGGAGGGATTGCGCGCCGCCTTTTCGGCGAGCGTACGCAGGCGACCTCGTTCGTTGACGTACGAACGATAGGCCTTGCACACCGCCGTGTGATCGGCGTGGTCGAGGAACTGGTAGCGTACCACGCGGCGATAATTCATTGTGCCGAGGCTTGGCTCAAACCAAGTATTGATATGGGTGTACGGGCCATTGCTGGGATGGTCGATGCCGTAACCGGCATTCCATGGAGTTTCGCAGATGGCGATATACCCGTGTCCGCCTGCACGAAGCTGCGCGAACCACGGCATGTAACCGCCAGCCGTTTCGAAGCGGCCGTCGAAGGCGATGTCTTTGGTGCTCACGGCGGTAGGCCATGTGTTGGGGATCATCACACCTTGCTCATGGGTGATGAGCGTCGTGTCATGATCGTCGGCGCAATCGAAGTCCATGGCTGCGGGCCACGTCACATTGGTGATGTTCAGGCCTTGCTCATTGAGCGGAATCCATTCGAAGAGCACATCGCCTGAGGCACGCTCCACCCATACATAGGTTTCAAAGGAGTATGCGCTGTGCCCAAAGCCGGTGAAGATGCTGCGAATGCCGGTTCCCGTGCCGGTTTCACGCTGCTCATGGGTGATGGAAGTGGCATCCGCGAACGCGAAGGTGCCTTGCGCGCATTGCAGGGTCGGCTTGAAATCAGCGCAGGTATTCCATTCGGCACCGTCGCGCGTAAAAGCGAACTGCATTGTTCGTTCATCGAATCGCACGGTAGTGCCGGATACGGTGAATTCCATAGTTAATGTGCTCCTGTATGTTCTCGATTGCTCCCGCTTACGGGAGCTCGCTCATATAACAAGATTAGGGGTGGTCTGCTGTTTGAGACCACCCCCAGTCGGCTTTGCCGACAGCCCCCGCCAGCGGGGGGCTAGCGCTGTCTGTTTATTACTTACTGCTTACTGCTTCTTGGTCAGTGCGGTGAACACTGGGCCGCCGCCGTAGTCGAATGCGACGCCGGAGATTGCGGAGGTGCTGGCTGCGGTGGCATTCTGGTTCCACAACGGGATAGCCGGAAGGTCCTGCAGCAGAATCTCCTCACCTTGCTGATAATACTTGTCGGCTTCCTCGGTGGACGGGGCGGAAAGAGCCTTGTCCATCATGGCATCGAACTCGGGGTTCTTGTAGTTGCCGCTGTTGCCGCCCTTGCCGTCGGCCGAACTGGAATCGTACAGCTGTACCAGATAGTTGTCCGCGGATGGATAATCAGGGCCCCAACCGCTACGGTATGCGGAGGTCATCTTGCCTGAATCCACATTGGACAGGAACTCGTCGGAAGTGGACATCGGGATGCTCTTGGCATCGATATCCAGCGTGTTCTTGATGTAGTTGCAGATTGCCTCAACCCAGTTCTTCGCAGTGCCATCAGCATTGTATGCAATGCCGAACTCACCGCTCCACGGGGAGATGGCGTTGGCCTTGGCCCACAGTTCCTTGGCCTTGGACGGGTTGTACTTCAGTACTTCATTTCCCTTGAGTTCCTTGGAGTAGGCGCTGATTGGGGCTGCAAGGAAGTCGACGGCGGGCGTGGCGGTACCGTGGAAGATCTTCTCGGCGACGGTCTTGCGGTCGATGGACATGGAAATGGCCTGACGACGCAGGTTGCCTTCCTCGTTCTGGCCGAAGTGTTCCAGCCATTCAGGAATGGTGAAGGTGAGCGTATTGCCACCGGGCTCGTTGTATGCCTTCAGCGACTTGTCGGATTGGAAGGAGGTAAGTGCGGTGTCAGGAATCGTGTTCGTGAAGTCCAGGTTGCCACCGCGTAGGTCGGCGTATGCCGAATCAGGCGAGGTATAGATCTTGAAGTTCAGGCCATCGTTCTTGGCGACACGATTGCCCTTGTAGTCAGGGTTCTTCACCATTTCGATGCTGTGGTTGTGCTGCCAGGACACGAACTTGTATGGGCCGTTGCTCACTGGGTGCTGACCGAACTTCTTCGGGTCCTTGAACGCGGATTCGGGCAACGGCATGTAGGCGTGGCTGCCGGCCTTGACCGGGAATGCCGAGTCGGGCTGGCTGAGCTTGACATCGATGGTGTTGTCGTCAACGACGGTCAGGCCGCTCAGCGTGGCCTTGGGGTCCACGTCCGGCTTTTGCAGATCATCATAGCCTTCGATTGTGCTGAAGAAGCTGGCGCTGGCCTGCTTGTTGGCACTGTTGGCGGTGTAATTCCATGCGTTTACGAAGGAGTGCGCGGTCACCGGAGTGCCGTCGGTGAACTTCCATCCGCTCTTGAGCTTGATGACGTAATGCGTGGCGTTGTCGCTGGAGGTGATGCTGTCTGCTACCTCGTTGTGGATGCCGCCCTTCGCATCGTAGGTCACCAGACCTGCGAACAGCTGGTCTACAACCTTGCCGCCACCGGCCTCAGTGGTGTTGCCGGGGAATAGTGGGTGTGCCGGCTCACTGCCGTACACGGAAATGATATTGGAATCTGAAGCATTGCTGGAATTGGAGGTACCGGTCGATCCGCAGCCGCTGAGCAGCATGACGATTGCCGCACCGGCCGCGACCAGTGAAGTGACATGACGTGTGTTCATGAATCTCTCCCAAATATTCTGGCGTCGTCTTTTTGGCGACGAAAGACACCATAGGAGCTTCATGTTAACCACGTATGCAATATTCTCGAAATATAAACATTACTTAAGACTCAAGGCAGTAATTAATCCCAGAAACGCAAAAATCCCCTCATGAAGAAGGGATTTTCATGTTTCTGTTTGGAAAGTATTCAGCGAGGCAGCATCATCGGACGCTGGCTGGCCTTGATCGGAGCCGGCAGCTCACTGGTCTGCTCGCTGGAGAGGTACTCGTCCACGGCTGCGGCGCAGGAGCGGCCTTCGGCGATGGCCCAGACCACGAGGCTCTG
>OJVE01000639.1_pt1 | contig 10364 bp, 14 predicted proteins | sample 1600081 | NCBI WGS metagenome assembly OJVE01 (sample SAMN04436789, study PRJEB24849) | human gut metagenome | biome: human gut; feature: NICU; material: stool | host: Homo sapiens | place: USA: Saint Louis, MO | collected 2011-04-13 | reverse complement strand
CGGAATGTTAAAAATGAACATGTCGATGACAGAAAAAATAAAAGCAGGCAAGCTAATACCATCATCATGCTCCGGGTTTTCATCAAGAAGTCACAGAAAACGCCAGCGAAAGAAATCGATCTCGCCAAAAAGCGGTTAGCGGAGGTACTTAATGAAACTGGTAAGCCATAAAGAACTGCATAACGAGTGGATGCAGGACGACGAATATCGCGCTGCATGGCAGGAAGAAGAACGCAAGGAAAAGCTCAGAGAGCTACTTGCGGAATGGCGTAAACATGACAACCTGACAAAAGCGCAGGTTGCTGAACGCATGGGGGTTACACCTCCGGTTATTTCCCGCCTGGAAAACAACATCACCAAAGCCAGCATCGACACTCTGACCCGCTACGCTCACGCCTGCGGCATCAAAAAACCTGTCATTGCCCTGTACTGATGACATCCTACCCGGTTTTAGTTTTCGCCGGGTAGGTGTTGTCTCAACAGGAAAACGCGGTACAGGAGGCCTGAAGCCCAATGGGGAGGAACCATACGTTAATAATGTAACCATATGATTTTATATCTATAAAATCCAGATTTCGCTTATCTCATGAAAGCACGCGGCAAGGCGTACCAGTCTGTCGTGTATTCCGGGCTCAGCATTTCTCTGCGCATCGCGAACCCCACATCAATCCCCTGGCCGGCAAAAAACACGCGACCCTTACCGGCACGGTTAATCCGATCGACGGCGTTCATCAGGGCTTCGCAGCCCGGGCGGGGAGCGCATTCATCAAATGCCTCGCGGCCGGAAAAATCGGCCAGCATGATACCGGGCTTTACGTACCGGTAGCCTTCACGCAAGATGCGCGCAAGCGCACGCTGAGCAGCCGCTATAATGTCCCGACTGTCCTGAGTGGCTGTCAGTAGATTTTCCGCTGCCTGGCTGGCACAGGGCGCATCCCAGGGTGAAAACGGACTGGTTCGGATAAAGACACTGATCGCACGGCATTGCTGCTTTTCCTGACGCAGCTTTTCTCCTGCCCGCGCGGCAAAGCCGGTGATGGCCATCTGCATTTCCTGAAGTCTGGTTACACGCTCACCAAATGACTAGGAGACGACAATTTGCTGTTTGGTTGCCGGGTTTTCATCAAGGCCAAAGCAGATTTCGCCATGTAACTCCCGCACTGTTCTTTCCAGCGTCACACTGAAATTACTCCGGATAAACCGGGTATCAGCCCGCATCAGATCCAGCGCCGTTCTGATCCCCATCGTTTCAAGCAGCGCTGATATGCGCCTTCCCACTCCCCAGACTTCGGCCGCAGGCAGAATGGCCATCAGTTTATGCAGAGTTCGTCAATGGAATACTGCTCCACACGGGAAGACAGCGATTCCACTACTGCCGCAAAACGCGCTGACATGGAGGCATACAGGGTGTAGTTTGAACTGAATACGGCCACGTTATGCGCTTCAATAAGCGGCTTCGCTTTGAAATAGGGTTCCCCCATTTTCAGTCCTGCCAGTTTTGCCAGCCGGTTCCGGGCCACGATCGCCCCGTCGTTGTTGCTGAGGCAACATACCGCACGGCTGGCCAGGTCAGGCCGGAAGGTACTTCACAGGCGGCATACATGCCGTTTACATCAATGAGGGCAAACACTACAGATGCCTCATCACAGAGTGGCTGACAACGCCCCACAGCTGCACGGTAAATTCATTGTCCACGGCGGCAATCACAATACTGCCGTGCTCAGGCTCCAAAGCGAGATCGACAACCAGCACGTCGCCATCGAGACACCGGGCGTCTTCCATACTGTTGCCTTCCACACGCAGAAAATAGGTTACAGAGGGATGTCTGACGCAATATTCATGCAGGTTCAGATCCTGCTTTTCATATCCAGCAGCAGGAGATAGAAAACCTGCAGGAATGCGTTCTGTATAGATCGGCCGGCCCAGCAGCAGCGTGTCGGGGCTCAATGATAGTAAGCATGTCATACACCCTCCTTTCCACTGTACATACAAGGGTCTTCCCCGATCATGGTGGGAGACTCATATATATACATTTTTAAGCGAGATAAAAAACGATAAAGTTCATTCCTGCAGTATCAGAAGCCAGCATAGTAAAAATGCCTTTGTTCACAGAGCGATGCCCTGCGGGTTTTCCGTCACCGGCTGCGGACTACACTGAGTCTGAACTGGATCTGAATGAGTACTGCATTCACCGGCGCCACTCCACCTATTTTGTCAGGGCGATTGGCAACTCAATGACTGATATTGGCCTCTAATCCGGCGATCTGATGGTCGTGGATAAAGCAGAGCAGCTGCGGCACGGGGATATTGTTATCACGGAAATTGAGGGTGAATTCACCGTAAAACGCCTGCTTCTGACGCCGCGGTCAGCCCTGCAGGCGATAAACCCGGACTTCCCTCCCCTGTATCCGGATCCGGAAACGCTGCAAATTTTCGGCGTGGTGACAGCCTTCATTCATAAAACCCGGAGGGCAGACTGATGTTCGCCCAGGCAGACGTCAACTCCTTCTACGCAAGTTGCGAGAAGGTTTTCAGGCCGGATTTGCGCGGCAAACCTGTCGTCGTTCTCAGTAACAACGATGGCTGCGTTATTGCCCGGAGTGTTGAAGCCAAACGGCTGGGTATAAAGATGGGACTCCCCTGGTTCCAGCTCAAAGAGGCGCAGTCTCCTGAAAAATTGTACGTTTTTTCCAGCAACTACGAGCTCTACGCGAGCCTGATTAACCGCGTGGTTGCCCTCCTGGAAGAGCTGTCACCCCGCGTCGAACAGTACTCAATTGACGAATGTTTCCTGGATGCCCGGGGAATTGGCCACTGTATGGATCAGGAGGATCTTGGCAGGCAGCTGCGTGGGCACGTTCTCAGTGGAACCGGACTGACGATCGGTGTCGGCTTCGGCGCCACAAAAACACTGGCTAAATCCGCGCAGTGGGCGTCAAAGGAATGGCCACAATTCAGGGGGGTGCTGGCGCTTTCGCCCGATAATGCACGCAGGACGGCAAAATTACTCAGCCTGGAGCCGGTGGAAGAAATCTGGGGCCTGGGGAACCGGATATCGAAAAAGCTGCACGTAATGGGGATCACCACCGCCCTGCAGCTGTCGCTGACGAACCCCACATTTATCCGGAAAAACTTCAATGTAGTGCTTGAGCGCACGGTACGTGAGCTGAACGGCGAGAGTTGCATTTCACTGGAGGAAGTGCCGCGGCCGAAACAGCAGATTGTCTGCAGTCGCAGCTTCGGGCAGCGGATCACCACCTACGAAGAAATGCGCCAGGCCGTCTGCTAGTATGCCGAGCGCGCGGCGGAAAAGTTGCGCGGTGAGCGACAAAACTGCCGGCATATCAGCACCTTCATCAAGAACTCCCCTTTTGCGGTTAATGAGCCGAATTACGGTAACGTGGCCACGGAAAAACTGCCCCCCTACCCGTGACACCCGGGACATTATCGCGGCAGCGGTCAGGTCTCTGGACAGGATCTGGCTCGATGGCCACCGCTACGCAAAAGCGGGGATAATGCTCAATGATTTCAGTCCGAACGGCATCGTGCAGCTGAATCTGTTCGATGACGTGCAGCCACGGCCGCACAGCGATGCACTGATGAATGTGCTCGACGGCATTAATCATTCCGGACTCGGGAAAGTCTGGTTTGCCGGACGGGGTATTGCGCCGGATTGGCAGATGAAACGGGAGATGCTGTCACCGGCATATACCACCCGCTGGAAGGAGCTGTCGGTTGCCCGTTTCTGACCGTCGAAATGACAGACGGGACTTGCCGCCAGAGGTTACTTTACCGAGCATACAGATGACTTGTCTCAGGGGGGAACCATGACAAATATCATTCTGTGTGATGTGACTGCCAGCGTCAGCAAATTTAAAAACGATCCTGTGACGACCAGGTGGGACCGTGGTCCCAGGCAGATATGCTGACCGACGATGCAGGTGGGACCGCGGTCCCAGGCAGATAACCTGACCGACGATACAGGTGGGACCGTGGTGCCAGGCAGATAATCTGACCGACGATGCAGGTGGGACCGCGGTCCCAGGCAGATAATCTGACCGACGAGACAGGTGGGACCACGGTCCCAGGCAGATAATCTGACCGACGATACAGGTGGGACCACGGTCCCAGGCAGATAGCCTGACCGGCGATACAGGTGGGACCGCGGTCCCAGGCAGATAACCTGACCGACGATGCAAGTGGGACCGTGGTGCCAGAGAGAATCTTCAGGCCAGTAGGGTTTTCTGGCCTGTGAAAAAGGAAATGAAGTAAAGGGAGATAATCGTAGACTAAAGCGTGACCGCTTCATACTCCCGGTTTTTCAAGCTCCTTAAGAATGGCTTCTATTTTCTCTATACACTCCGCAGGAATGCGGGACCTATCCAGGTTAAGCACCATTTTATCGCCCTTGTACAATGCTGTTGCCCCTGGAGCAAACTGATGACGTGAGCTCAGATTAACTCTTGATGCGGGAGATTGTTTCAGTACGGATGTTAAAAGACTAATGACCTCTTCAGCTTCGAAGATTAGTCCCGCTTTCTTCTGATCGTGGAGAGTCTCAGCCTGCTGCTTCAGTAATTCTTCTTTATCTGCAAAAGCCTTCTGAAGGGCTTCACCTGACCGGGCAGACAGTTCTCCAGGATGTGCAAACAGGGCAACAACGGATTTAGGCAGTTTGGCCGTATTAATACAGCGGGTAATGATCTTACGAGAGATGTTTTCCGCATCGGCAAGCGCAGAAATATTTCCAGCAAACTCATTCTGCAGTCTGCTTGTATAACGCAGACCACGTTCATAAGCACTCGTCGGCCGATAATCGTTACCCAGTCGGGACAATGCTGCCATCTGCTCATCGTCCAGTTCACCAACCAGAATGCGATAATCACTTTCCGTCAGGATTGCGGCTTTACGGCGACGGCTGCCGTCTGCAATTTCTATGACATCAGAAACACGCCGGCCAAAAGCTGGAGTCTGCTGACCGGTCAGTAAAAAAGATGGGATAAGATCATCCAGAGAATCTTCGGTAAGCAGTTCCTGATCGCGCTCATTTCCTGACCATACGCGTGAAGTGCTCTCAACAGTGTCTCCCCGGAGCACTTCAAGGGTAAATTTTACTTCACGGCCACATACCGGAAGAGAGATGGCATTACCGCGAGCCATGGCACCTACGCGCGCAATTAATGAATCCACCATCGGCGCGGCCGGCGCCGGTGATGAAGTATCTTCAGTCGATTGAGTATGTGTGGTATGTCTTGGAATGACAGGAGCACGCTTCATTATCTAATCTCCCAGCGTGGTTTAATCAGACGATCAAAAATCTCATTGCAAACAGGCTCCCAGATAGAGAGAGCATTACGCCAGGCACCGGTTGAAGAACGTTGATCAATAGCCTGTTCAAAAACGGTTCTCATACGGATCTGACCTTTACCGACTTCATCTGTTTCGCGCACAACATTTTTAAGGACCATGCTTCCCCAGGCATCCCGAATTTGTTCTTCCATCCACGGGGACTGCGAGCCGTTATTATTACTGTATTTGGTAAGCAGAATACGGACATCTGGCTCGAAGCCTTTAAGATCCACGTTCTTAAGCAGGTCACGAAGCATATCGAAAAACTGCAGTGCGGAGGTGTAGTCGAACAGCTCTGCCGGAGTAGGGACAATCAGTACATCAGCAGCGCATACAACATTTATCGTACCGATACCAAGGTTGGGTGCGCTGTCGATAACTATCACGTCATAATCATGAGCGACAGTTTCAATGGCCAGACGGAGCATCAGGTGCGGGTCAGCAGGTAATTTGCCTTCGTCAAATTTCCCCATCAGCTCGGTTTCAATGCGGTGCAGTGCCAGACAGGACGGGATGATATCAAGGCCAGGCCAGCAGGTGGGCTTTATAGCGTAGCTGGCGTCATCCTTTTCCCCAAGATAAAAGGGCAGGAGAGTGTCCTCAGCATGAATATGAAGATCGGGCACCCATCCGTGATACATAGAAGCAGTTCCCTGTGGGTCATTGCCTTCAACAAGCAGAACACGGAGTCCTTTCAGAGCAAGATCCTGAGCCAGGTGAACGGATACTGAGGTTTTGTAAACACCACCTTTGTGAGCTGCAACGCCAATCACCGGCGGAAATGCATCTTCAGCACGGCGCAGCCGTGTACCAAATATATCCCGCATGTGATTGATTTGCTCAATGGTATAACCAACGCGTTGCTCAACTCTCCCACGGGTTTCCATATCAGGGTGAGGCAGCCGGCCAGCTTTCTCGGCGTCCCTGATAGCCTGAGATGACACGCCAACTAAATCTGCTGCTTCACCAATCCTCCAGCGCCGGGTTATCTTCCGGGCTTCCGGACTGTCATCATTAAACTGCGCAATGGCGATTGCTTTCGTCATTTCATGACCAGCACTTATGCACTGGTTGAGTGTATCCATGAGTCCCATACTGAATATCCTTTAATCATCACTTTGCATTATTTTATTAAATCTTGGAATTTATTGCAAAGCAACAATAAAATCGCAAAGTGCACGAAAAAGTGCAAAGTGAACCGCATAGGGTAATGCTAAGAACACCGGGGATTACAAAAGAGTACATACCGCAGTCAATATTAATCACTGCCGCTCGCCGCAGTAAGCGATCTCACGCAGTGAGAAAGCGGCGAGGAAGCGGAAAATCACAGAATTCACAGATTGCACGTACGTCGGGTTGCTTAAGGTGGCTCGGGATCAGCCAGTTATAATGAAATTGACTGCGATATGTAATATATTGACTGTGGCATGATACTTACTGGATCTGTATCGAGAAATAGTAAAGACGACTCAGCATACCACAGTCAATGTTTCATGTTGTACCTGTAGATCTCAATCTTCCAGCGAGTATTCAGGAAAATCAGGCCAGGGTTCTGGATATCTGGTGTGGCGCTTCCGGCCTTGTATCTGGGTTATTCATGGTCTCGATCCAATAATTGATCCCAAGGAGATCATAGTGAGATCCAAAAGAGATCCCCGGATCGCTCCAGCATGCGCTGTAACTGGCTTTAACGTCTGTCTGGATCGACTGCGGAATGTAAAATGTTGACTGTTATATGCATAATCTAATACTGTGATATGCAACGGTATTTACTGAGGTATGTATATCCGTTGACTGCGATACGTATTACTACATCCTTTTGTGGATAACCGTTGAGGATCAAGATGACGAGCGAAAATAACAGCTTACTTCTGAACCTTCAGGAAGTTGATAAGACAACCGGCGAAGTTGTTAAGCTGGATGTCAACAGCACCAGTACCGTGCAGCCAGTAGCGCTCATGAGACTTGGTCTCTTCGTCCCAACTCTGAAATCAACAGGGAAGAGCAAGGCGAACCGGAAAAACGTTACAGACGCGACTGAGGAGCTTGTACAGCTGTCCATTGCCAAAAGCGAAGGGTACACTGACGTTAAGATCACCGGTTCGCGTCTTGATATGGACACGGATTTTAAAGTCTGGCTGGGGATAATTCGCTCCATGTCGGAGTATGGGGTAAAAAGTGACACCCTGGAACTGTCGTTCGTCGAATTCGTTAAGATGTGCGGATTTGACTCCCGTCGTTCAAACAAAAAAATGCGCGATCGCATCAGTAATTCCCTGTTTAAACTCGCCTCGGTTACGCTGAAGTTCCAGAGCGAGACCAAAGGATGGACCACCCATCTGGTGCAGTCAGCCTATTATGACATCAACGAGGATATCGTTGAGATCAAGGCTGAACCTAAGCTGTTTGAGCTTTACCACATGGACAGAAGGGTACTGCTGCGGCTGAAAGCAATTGACGCCCTGCAGCGCAAGGAATCAGCCCAGGCGCTTTATACCTACATCGAAAGTCTTCCCCAGAATCCCGCGCCTATTTCCATGAAACGGATGCGTGACCGGCTGAATCTCACCTCAAATGTCTATACGCAGAACCACACGGTGCGTAAGGCGATGGAGCAGCTGCGGGATATTGGTTATCTGGATTACACCGAGTTTAAACGTGGCCGAGCCACCTATTTCAGCGTGCATTATCGCAACCCCAAACTCATCAGTGGTCCTGTGAAGGTTCCACGCAAAGAGGAAGAAGAGAAGGTGCCGGAGCAAAACTATGACGAAGTCATTAAGGCGCTGAAGGCTGCGGGCATCGATCCTCTTAAACTGGCTGAAGCCCTCTCAGTGATGAAGCCAGAAAATTGACTGCGATATGTATAACATGACTGCCGTATGCCGCTAAGGACATTCCATTGACTGTGATTTGCATCACGCATACCGCAGTCAATATTTATTCTCTATCATGTCTGCCTGGATCGAACAATATTGACTGTAATATGTGATTTCGGGTTGTGATACGCAGATATTGACTACGGCATGCGGGTTTAACGGAGATATTCCCTGGTCTGTTCACTACTCCATGGGTGATAACATGCCACAGTCAATTTTTCAGTAAAGCTCTATACCTCTTACGAAAATCTCAATCGGGTGCTGAGACGGGCATGTTACCTGACGGTATCCGTTCCCCTGTGTACTGCAGGTTTAGCCAGGCAGGATGAGACTGCAGCTGTCTGTATAACCCGGCGCCAGCTTCACACGGCTAAATGCGATCAGGAAACGGGAGCCGGATGGCAGAAAGGAGTGGGCCACAGATGGTTAATGACTTTCGCAGTTATCGGGATGATTCGCTGAGCTTTCAGGAAAAAGCGCATACTGGGATGCACGGCCAGAATGCCTGCATTGTGCCCTGTCTTGACTGCGGTATGTTGATGCCTGCAGGATTGCAGGTCACCGGGTAAGACCACGGCGGTTCAGTCATCAGCATGATGGCCTGATGTGCTGGAGCAGGGAGGGGCGCTGAATGCGCTCTGCTCCTGTATTCCGTATTAGCAGAATACAGGACGTCATGCCAGGCCTGTCAATCTCAGCCGGCCGGGGGCAGGGAGCGAAGGATCTCCGCAGCATCTCGACCGTCACCAGTAAAGGGAACGGCCAGGGTGGCAGCCATGTCCAGCGCAAATACCCGGGTATAGACTTCCATCGAGCGCGGATCCTTATGCCCGGCCAGCGCCTGGATGACCTTCCTGGGCTGACGGTGATAAAGCATGTGCATGATATAGCTGTGCCGGAAAGTATGCGGCGTCACGGGGATCGAAAAATGCACGCCGTCAGCTTCAGCCCGCTTCACCGCCTGTTTCAGCCAGTTGCGCATTGTCTCATCCGTGACCGGCCATAACGGCTCCCGCCGGCGGGGGCGGGTGGTGACCATCCAGCTTTCCATCTGACGCACAAAACTGCCATCCGTCAGCGGCACCAGGCGCACTTCATCTTTTGGCGGCCGCCCGCGGCGCGCCCGCACTTTCTCCGAAAGCACCCTAACAAAAGGACGCAGGCCATCAAGGTCGAACGATTCCGGGGTGAGCGTCCGGGCTTCGCCGATACGGATCCCGGTATTCCACATGGTGGCGAACAGGATATGGTGACGCTGGTCCGGCATATACCAGAGGAGGGCGCTCACTTCCGGTGCCAGGAGGTAAGCCGGCGTGGCCCCTGTTGAGGTGGCCATCCGCCGGAGTGCCACCGCGGTCGCAAAATCAACGCCCGGGGCGATCGGCAGCAGGGAGACGCGTTCTGGTGAATTCTGCAGGGGAATGACGTTGTTCATCGGTTATTTTTCACGTAGCGCACGCACTGGTTATGGATACAGTTATTCTGACCTGAAATCCCGGATCCTGCCATGACAATAAATCGCAGCGTACGGATCCTTTTGTTTGCTTAACCCGCATTATTGCGGATAAAACCAAACTCGTAAAGGATCCTTTCTGGCGCCAGATCCTGCGCAAAGCCAGACATGGCAAGGGCTGCAGGCCATCTGAGCATTTTTGGGAGAATTGGAGTAATGCCAGGATGTACATGTTAGGCAGGAAAAAGAAGAGAAGAGAGCGCTACGCGATTTCCGGCCTGGTACACCCCTGTAACCTTGCGGGATTTCGCGTAACGCTTTCATAAGTTTACAACAGAAGAGAAAAGATATTTGCTGAAAAATGAAGTCCGTAAGTTAAATAAAAAATCATGATCCGTCCGGCACTATGTACTTAGCTGTCGTTTAGGTCTTAGGTGTTTTTGCTAAATTACGATGGTATCCCTTGTCAGAGTAATCTGGCTTGTCCTGCACATCTTCAGGTGACAATTCAGTGCAATTTCAGGGGTTAATCCTTTTGTCGTCTGCAGAATCTATCTATAAACGGGCTGTTTGTTGGTTCGCCAGAAGGAAAAAATTTAGCGTCGCGCAGATTCAGGCTGTGTTGAACTTTTCATGGTCTCAGATCGGAAGAGCGGTTCAGCAGGAATGCCGAGACCGATCTC
>OJVE01000636.1_pt1 | contig 10429 bp, 9 predicted proteins | sample 1600081 | NCBI WGS metagenome assembly OJVE01 (sample SAMN04436789, study PRJEB24849) | human gut metagenome | biome: human gut; feature: NICU; material: stool | host: Homo sapiens | place: USA: Saint Louis, MO | collected 2011-04-13 | reverse complement strand
TAAAGTGGTTGCAAACCAGATTATTCATATGCTGGAAAGCAACTGATTCTGGCTTAATAAAGTGCGTCAGAGTAAAAGCAACTGAGGTGGACGTCGCGTTATGGAGAGGCTTACTGTAACCCTCGGGGAACGTAGTTACCCGATTACCATCGCGGCTGGTTTGTTTAACGATCCAGCTTCCTTCCTGCCACTGAAATCAGGCGACCAGGTCATGCTGGTCACCAATGAAACGCTGGCGCCGCTTTATCTGGATACCGTACGCTCCGTACTTGAGCAAGCGGGCGTAAAAGTCGATAGCGTGATTCTTCCCGACGGCGAGCAGTTTAAAAGCCTGGCGGTGATGGATACCGTTTTTACCGCGCTATTGCAAAAACCACACGGCCGCGACACGACGTTAGTGGCGCTCGGCGGTGGGGTGATTGGTGATTTAACGGGATTTGCAGCGGCCAGCTACCAGCGTGGCGTGCGCTTTATTCAGGTTCCTACCACTCTGCTGTCGCAGGTGGATTCTTCGGTCGGCGGCAAAACGGCCGTCAACCATCCTCTCGGCAAAAACATGATTGGCGCCTTCTGGCAGCCGGTTTCTGTTGTTGTCGATCTTAACTGTCTCAAAACGCTGCCGAAGCGTGAGCTCTCTTCCGGCCTGGCTGAAGTGATCAAGTACGGCGTTATTCTTGACGGCGAATTTTTCGACTGGCTGGAAAATAATATTGATGCATTGCTGGCGCTGGATGAAAAAGCGATGGCGTACTGTATCCGTCGCTGCTGTGAGCTGAAAGCTGAAGTTGTCGCCGCCGACGAGCGCGAAACCGGGTTACGTGCTTTACTCAATCTTGGCCATACTTTTGGTCATGCTATCGAAGCTGAGATGGGCTACGGTAACTGGTTACATGGTGAAGCGGTCGCTGCCGGTATGGTGATGGCGGCGCGTGCATCCGAACGTCTGGGGCGGTTTAATCCGCAGGATACGCAGCGCATTATTCATCTGCTGCGGCGTGCTGGCTTGCCGGTAAGTGGCCCGCAGGAGATGGCAGCAGAGGCGTATTTGCCCCATATGATGCGTGATAAAAAGGTGCTGGCGGGCGAGATGCGGCTGGTGCTACCCCTCGCGATAGGGAAGAGCGAGATACGCGGCGGAGTCCCGCATGATGTTGTTCTTGGCGCGATTGCTGATACTCAGCAGGCGCAACAATAAGAAGGTCTGGCCGCGTTCGCGCGGCGTTATCATTTCGGGTGACGTGCAATAGTCGTGAGCATAAGCCTTTTAGTGGGGTGTTAAATGGATGAATTAAAACCAGAAGACGATATGAAAGCCGATCGCAGCGATCGTCGTACTGGTCGTTCTCGTCAGTCTTCAGAGCGTGATGCCGATCCGCAAATCAATTTTGATGATGTCGAACTTGATGATGCTGACGATGGTCGCCCGACGCGCGGCAGCAAAGCACGCCGTGAGCGCGATGAAGAACAGTATGAAGAGTACGAAGAAGAAGTAGAGTCTGACGAAGACGATGACGAAGAGCGTCAGGTTGAGCGTCGTCCTCGTAAGCGTAAGAAGGCGCCTGCGAAACCGGCTTCCCGTCAGTACATCATGATGGGCGTGGGGATCCTCGTTCTGCTGCTGCTGATCGTTGGCGTGGGTTCCGCGCTGAAATCACCATCCTCATCCAGCGAGCAAACGGCTTCCGGCGAGAAGAGCATCAACCTGTCCGGCGAGCAGGACAATAATAATACCCAGCCTGCTGCTCAGGATTCATCAGCGGCAAACAACGCGCAGCCGCAGGATGTTTCTCTGCCGCCTATCGCGTCTAACCCGACTCAAGGTCAGGCGACGGCTGAACCCCAAGGCCAGCAGCGCGTTGAGGTTCAGGGCGATCTGAACAATGCGCTGACCCAGCAGCAGGGTCAGATTGATAGCGCGGTCGCGAATTCTACTCTGCCAACTGAACCAGCCACCGTTGCGCCAGTGCGCAATGGCACCGCGGCCCCGCGCCAGGCGACGACAGAGCGTCAGACGGCGGCGACACCGCGCCCGGCGGAGCGTAAGCATACGGTTATCGAACCGAAACCGCAGGCCACGGCGAAAGCGCCGACCCAGCCGAAGCCGGCAGCGGTCCAGCCTAAGCGTGTCGAAAACGTCGCGACCACGACGCCGGCAGCCGCGCAGCCGACTAAGCCTGCCGCAACTGCCCAGGCCAAACCAGCCGCGACTACCGCGCCTGCTGCGACCGCGACCACTGCGCCAGCAGCAACTGCCGCTGCCGCTGCCGCTCCGGCTGCTACGGCCGCTGCGGGTAAAAGTGCGGGTGACGTCAGTTCGATGAAATCTGCGCCGTCCGGTCACTACACGCTGCAGCTCAGCAGCTCTTCTAACTACAACAACCTCAACAGTTGGGCGAAGAAAGAGAAGCTGGAAAAATATGTTGTCTATGAGACTACGCGTAACGGTCAGCCCTGGTATGTCCTGGTGAGCGGCATCTACGCTTCGAAAGATGAAGCGAAACGTGCTGTTGCTACGCTGCCAGCAGATGTACAGGCAAAAAATCCGTGGGCAAAACCGCTGCATCAGGTTCAGTCTGACCTGAAATAATGCCGCAGTGTAGTCTGAAGCGCAGGATGCTGTCGGAGCTTTCTCCACAGCCGGAGAATGTGTAATTAGTTAGGCAGCATGAAAAAGAATCGCGCTTTTCTGAAATGGGCAGGGGGTAAATACCCCCTGCTTGACGATATTAAGAAGCATTTGCCGCAGGGCGACTGCTTGATTGAGCCTTTTGTGGGCGCCGGGTCGGTATTTCTGAATACCGACTTTTCTCGTTATATCCTCGCTGATATCAATAGTGATTTGATTAGTCTGTATAACATCGTCAAGCTGCGTACCGATGACTATGTTACGGCGGCGCGTGAGATGTTTACGCCAGAGAACAACGTCGCAGAGCAGTATTATCGGTTCCGTGATGAGTTCAACCAGAGTCAGGAGCCGCTGCGTCGCGCGGTGCTGTTCCTGTATCTGAATCGTCATGGCTACAATGGCCTGTGTCGCTACAATCTGCGCGGTGAGTTTAACGTGCCGTTTGGTCGCTATAAGAAGCCCTATTTTCCCGAAGCTGAGCTGTATCATTTCGCGGAGAAGGCGCAGCATGCAGAGTTTCATTGTGAATCTTATGAAGAGTGCATGAAGCGGGCAGATAATCGCTCCGTTGTTTACTGCGATCCGCCCTATGCGCCGCTGTCATCAACGGCGAATTTTACGGCTTATCATACGAATAGCTTTAGCCAGGAGCAGCAGGAGCTGCTGGCTAAAAAGGCGGAATCGCTGATGAAAAAGCGCATTCCAGTGCTGATTTCAAACCATCGCACGCCGCTCACTGAGGAGTGGTACAAAAACGCCGCTGAGACGCATATTGTGAAGGTTCGACGCAGCATCAGCAGCAACGGTGGTACACGTAAGAAGGTGGACGAGCTTCTGGCTCTGTACCGTCCGCCCAAGACCAAATAAATTTCAAGGAGATGCGGATGAAGCAGTATTTGATTGCCCCTTCGATTCTGTCGGCTGATTTTGCCCGTCTGGGCGAGGATACCGCCAATGCGTTGGCTGCGGGTGCGGATGTTGTGCACTTTGACGTGATGGACAACCACTACGTGCCGAATCTGACCATTGGTCCGATGGTGCTTAAATCACTGCGAAATTACGGTATCACCGCGCCGATTGATGTGCATTTGATGGTCAAGCCCGTTGACCGCATCGTTCCTGATTTTGCCGCCGCGGGCGCCAGCATCATTACTTTCCATCCGGAAGCTTCTGAACACGTTGACCGCACGCTGCAGCTTATCAAAGAGCACGGCTGTAAAGCCGGTCTGGTGTTTAACCCGGCCACTTCCCTGAGCTACCTCGACTACGTGATGGATAAGCTGGATGTGATCCTGCTGATGTCCGTCAACCCAGGCTTTGGCGGTCAGTCTTTTATTCCGCACACCCTGGAAAAACTGCGTGAAGTTCGTCGTCGCATTGATGAATCCGGCTACGACATCCGTCTGGAAGTCGACGGCGGCGTAAAAGTCAGCAATATCGCTGAGATTGCCGCAGCCGGTGCGGATATGTTTGTTGCCGGATCGGCCATTTTCGATCAGCCTGACTACAAAAAAGTGGTCGATCAAATGCGTAGCGAATTAGCAAAGGTTAGCCATGGATAAGTTACAAAATATTCGCGGCGTGGCGTTCGATCTCGACGGGACGCTGGTAGACAGCGCGCCGGGATTGACCGCTGCCGTTGATAACGCCCTGTATGCGCTGGAACTGCCGATGGCGGGCGAAGAGCGCGTCGTGACCTGGATTGGCAACGGCGCTGACGTTCTGATCCAGCGGGCTCTGACCTGGGCCCGTCAGGAGCGCGCGGCGCTGAGAGCGGCGCAGGGTAAACCTTCCGTCGATCATGACGATATCCCGCAGGCTGAACAGCAGGCCATTTTGCGCAAGCTGTTCGATCGCTACTATGGCGAAGTGGCGGAAGAGGGGAGCTTTTTGTTTCCTGCCGTTGCCGATACGCTGGGTGCGCTGCACGCAAAGGGCCTGCCGCTGGCGCTGGTAACCAATAAACCGACGCCGTTTGTCGCGCCGATTCTGGCGTCGCTGGATATCGCGAAATATTTTACCGTTGTTATCGGCGGCGATGATGTAAAAAACAAAAAACCTCATCCGGAACCGCTGCTTCTGGTCGCGGAGAAACTGGGGCTGGCACCCGCGGATCTGCTGTTCGTTGGCGACTCGCGCAACGATATTCAGGCCGCGAAGGCCGCGGGCTGCAGCTCGATCGGCCTGACCTACGGCTACAACTACGGCGAGCCGATTTCGCTGAGCGAGCCGGATTATATCTTTGACCAATTTAATGAACTCTTGCCCGCTTTCGGGCTACCGTACAGTGAAACTCAGGAATAAAAAATGACTAAGCCCATCGTTTTTAGTGGCGCACAGCCCTCCGGTGAATTGACCATTGGCAACTATATGGGTGCGCTGCGTCAGTGGGTAAACATGCAGGACGATTACCACTGCATTTACTGCATCGTTGACCAGCACGCGATTACCGTTCGTCAGGACCCGCAGCAGCTGCGTAAGGCCACGCTGGACACGCTGGCGCTGTATCTGGCGTGCGGTATCGACCCGCAAAAAAGCACCATCTTCGTTCAGTCCCACGTGCCGGAGCACGCGCAGCTCGGCTGGGCGCTGAACTGCTACACCTATTTCGGCGAACTGAGCCGTATGACCCAGTTTAAAGACAAGTCATCGCGCTATGCGGAAAACATTAACGCTGGTCTGTTTGACTATCCGGTACTGATGGCTGCCGACATTCTGCTGTATCAGACTAACCAGGTCCCGGTTGGCGAAGACCAGAAACAGCACCTGGAGCTGAGCCGCGATGTCGCCCAGCGTTTCAACGCTATCTACGGCGACGTGTTTAAAGTGCCGGAACCGTTTATTCCAAAATCCGGCGCGCGCGTGATGTCGCTGCTGGAGCCGACCAAAAAGATGTCCAAGTCAGATGATAACCGCAACAACGTTATCGGCCTGCTGGAAGACCCGAAATCGGTGGTGAAGAAGATCAAACGCGCGGTCACCGACTCCGACGAGCCGCCGGTTGTTCGCTACGACATCCAGAACAAAGCGGGCGTCTCCAACCTGCTGGATATCCTCTCTGCCGTTACCGGCCAGAGCATTCCAGAGCTGGAGCAGCATTTTGAAGGCAAAATGTACGGTCACCTGAAGGGCGAAGTGGCTGAAGCCGTTTCCGGCATGCTGACCGAACTGCAGGAGCGCTATCACCGATTCCGCGGTGATGAAGCATTCCTCAATCAGGTCATGAAAGAGGGTGCGGAGAAAGCCAGCGCTCGCGCTTCCGTTACCCTGAAAGCGGTTTACGAAGCGATTGGTTTCGTCGCTAAGCCCTGAGCAATTTGCTGGTCTCAGCGCAATAAAAAGCCGGGTGCAATGCATCCGGCTTTTTAATTTGTGAGCGGTTTTGAGCTACATCAGCGTCATTAATGGTTGGAGAACCAGTTTAGCTTATCGCGCAGGCCGACCACGCGGCCGACAATAATCAGCGCCGGGCTGGCCATTTGCTGGGCCAGAATATCCAATTGCTCTAACGTGCCGGTGACAACCTTCTGCGTTATCGCCGTTCCGTTTTCAACGATGGCTGCGGGCATATCCGCAGCCATGCCGTGGGCAATCAGTTTTTCCCGGATCGCCGGGGCCTGGTTCAGGCCCATATAAAACACCAGGGTTTGCTTTTCAACCGCCAGGTTTTCCCAGTCCAGCTCGCCGCCGGTCTTAAGGTGGCCGGTAACCAGGCGCACGCCCTGGGCAAAATCCCGGTGGGTCAGGGGAATGCCCGAGTAGGCGGAACAGCCTGAGGCCGCGGTAATTCCTGGTACAACGGAGAACGGAATACCGGCATGGCACAAGGTTTCCAGCTCTTCGCCGCCGCGGCCAAAGATAAACGGATCGCCGCCTTTCAGTCGTACAACGCGTTTCCCCCCCTGGGCTTCGCGCAGCAGAATCTGGTTAATCTCTTCCTGCGGTACGCAGTGGTAGCCCGAGCGTTTACCCACGAAGACCCGGTCGGCATCGCGGCGCACCAGATTCATGATATCGTCGGAGACCAGGCGGTCATAAACCACGACATCGGCCTGCTGTATTTGCTGCAGGCCTTTGAGGGTCAGCAGTCCGGCGTCGCCGGGGCCGGCGCCCACCAGTACCACTTCACCGCGATGATCCAGCGGCTCGGTCAGCAGCTGCTCCGTGGCGTCAGCGACGGCCTGGCGGTCCTCGTTGGCCAGCGACTGCGCCAGCCTGTCGTTAACAAACAGTTTCTCCCAAAAGCGTCGGCGCTCGCCGACGGTGGCAAACTGTTTCTTTACTCTTGAGCGCAGCTGACCTGCGTAGTGGGCCAGCTGGCCTAAATGCAGCGGTAAAACTGATTCCAGCTTTTCGCGCAGCAGGCGCGCCAGAACCGGCGAGGTGCCGCCGGATGAGACGGCCACCATCAGCGGCGAGCGGTCGATAATCGACGGCATAATAAAGCTGGCCTGCTGAGGGGCGTCGACCACGTTACAAAATATTCGCCTTTCTTCCGCTGACGCGCTGACTCGTTGATTAACCGCTTCGTTGTCGGTTGCGGCAATGGCCAGCCAGCAGTTATCCAGCAGAGCAGGATTAAACTCCCCCTGAACCAGGGTCAGCATGTTTGCATCGGCCCATACCTGGAATTGCGGCACAAAATCCAGGGCATTGACCGTTAATCTGGCGCCAGCGTCCAGTAACAGGCGAGCTTTACGTTCAGCCACATCGCCGCCGCCGACTAACAGGCAGTCGCGATCGCGTAATTGGCAAAATATAGGCAAATGGTCCACGACATTCCCTCTTAATTATTGGCAGCAGCCTTAGAATCTGGCTATCAGGCTATCTTATTTATCAGGTTGAACCTGGGCAATGTTCAACCTGCCTGCACCGATTACGTCTACTGAGCCAGACTCTTAGTCTCGTTAGTTTTTTCCGGGGCGGGGCGCTCCGATTGCGGCGTAGCATACCAATAACCCAATCCCATAAATACGACACCGGACAAAGTATTGCCGAGTGTTACCCATAACAGATTGTGACCGATTCCCGCAAGCGTGTAGGCATCGCTATGATGGCCAAACCAGGAGAGGGCGAACAGCGTCATATTCGCGACGGAGTGCTCATAGCCGGACGCGATAAATGCCAGCAGACACCACCAGATAGCAATAAATTTTGCCGCGCCTTCGGTACGGATTGCCATCCAGATCGCCAGACACACCAGCCAGTTACACAGTGCGCCTTTGAAAAAGAGCGCCATCGCGGATTGGCTGGTTTTTGCCAGCGCGACGGTGTGGACGAGGCTGGTATCGACCGGCAGCAGGCTGCCGCCGCCCCAGCTATACAGCAGCGCCACGAAAACGGAACCCGCAAGGTTACCCATCCAGGTTTGCGGCAGAATCGCCCACATCTGCCCCTGGCTGATGGTCCCCGCCTTCACGCCCAGGGTCAGGAACATGGTGTGGCCAGTGAACAATTCAGAGCCGGCGATAATCACCAGCGTTAACGCAATGCCAAAGGTGGCGCCCATCACCAGCGGGCGAACGGCAGGGTCGAGCAGGTTGCCGAGGGTGAATATAAGAATGATGCCGAGGCCGACGTAGGCGCCCGCCATCATGGCGCTGACCCAGAAGCTGAGTGGATGATTGGCCGAGAGGCGCGCAATGCGCCCGGCGTTGGCCGCGCACTTGTTTATTGTGTCCGTAAACATAGGAGTTCCTTTAGCACCTCATCCCTTGCGCTGGCTCTTGGTTAGCTGCCTTCGCGATGCAGTACAAATGACGTTGTGCCATCAATTGAAGAAAAAAATGCAAAAAAAGGGAGGCGTTGCGCCTCCCATAAAGTGATTAACCGCGTAGCTGCACGACGCCGTCTTTCACTCGGGCTTCATAGTGCGCCACCGAATGGCTTTCATCTTCCATACACAGGCCGTCGCGCAGGCGGAAGCGCTGCTTTTTCAGCGGACTGGCCACCCACAGTTCGCCCTGATGCTCGGCGATCAGGCCGCGAGACAGGACGCTGGATTCAAAGAACGGGTCGATATTGCTAATCGCAAACACCTGGTCGCCGTGATAGGGGCGGAAAATCGCCACCTGTTTGTCGCCTAACAGCGCGCAGACGCCGGTTTCCGGCAAGATGTCATCGAGTTTGCAGATGTTTTTCCACTGGCTCATGCGTTTTCCTCCACCAGAGTTACCGGGATACGTTCGTAGGGCGCGGCCGGGCGATGCTGTTCACGCTCAGGGACCACCTGGACGTTCGGATCGCGCTTATCGCTGTTGATGAAGTGTTTAAAGCGCACCTGGGCCGCTGGGGTGTTAACGGTTTCCGTCCACTCGCAGACTACCGCTTCACGCAGGCGCGCCATCTCTTCTTCCAGATGTTCGTTCAGGCCCAGCTTGTCGTCGATGATGACCGACTTCAGATAATCGATGCCGCCTTCCAGGTTATCCAGCCACGGCGCGGTACGGGTCAGTTTGTCGGCGGTACGGATATAGAACATCATGAAGCGGTCGAGGTATTTCATCAGCGTTTCGCGGTCAAGATCCGCTGCCAGCAGATCCGCGTGGCGCGGCTTCATGCCGCCGTTGCCGCAGACGTAAAGGTTCCAGCCTTTCTCAGTGGCGATGATGCCGACGTCTTTACCCTGGGCTTCCGCACATTCGCGGGTACAGCCGGAGACGCCAAACTTCATTTTATGCGGCGTACGAATGCCTTTGTAGCGGTTTTCCAGCTCGACGCCGAAACCCACGCTGTCGCCTACGCCGTAGCGGCACCAGGTGCTGCCTACGCAGGTTTTCGCCATCCGCAGCGCCTTGGCATACGCGTGACCGGTTTCGAAGCCCGCGTCGATCAACTGACGCCAGATTTCCGGCAGATCGTCTTTTTGCGCGCCGAACAGGCCGATACGCTGAGAGCCGGTGATCTTGGTGTACAGATTAAATTCGCGGGCGATACGGCCGACGGCCACCAGGCCTTCCGGCGTGATTTCGCCGCCCGCAGAGCGCGGGATAACGGAGTAGGTGCCGTCTTTCTGGATGTTGGCCAGGAAGTTGTCGTTGGTATCCTGCAGCGGGGTATGCTGCGGCTTGAGGATATATTCGTTCCAGCAGGAAGCCAGCAGCGAGCCCACGGTCGGTTTACACACTTCGCAGCCGTAGCCTTTACCGTGTTTCGCCAGCAGCTCTTCAAAGGTTTTGATGCCTTCCACCCGGATGAGGTGGAACAGTTCCTGACGGGAGTACGCAAAGTGCTCGCACAGGTTATTGTTGACTTCGATGCCCTGTTTCGCCAGTTCGGCGTTGAGCACCTGAGTCACCAGCGGGATACAGCCGCCGCAGCCGGTACCGGCTTTGGTTTCCGCTTTCAGCGCCGCCACCGTGTGGCAGCCTTTATTAATAGCGGCAATCAATGCGCCCTTGGTGACGTCAAAGCAGGAGCAAATTTGTGCGCTGTCCGGCAGTTTATCGACGCCGATGGACGGCTTACCGCTGCCCGCGTGCGCTGGGAGGATCAGCGAGTCCGGGTTTTCCGGCAGTTCGATGGCGTTCAGCACCAGCTGCAGCAGGTTGCCGTAATCGCTGGTATCGCCCACCAGCACCGCGCCGAGCAGGGTCTTGTTGTCAGGGCTGACGATAAGGCGTTTGTAGACCTCTTTGCTTTCGTCGAGGTAAACGTAGCTGCGCGCGCCCGGCGTACGACCGTGAGCGTCGCCAATGCCGCCGACGTCAACGCCCAGCAGCTTCAGCTTGGCGCTAAGATCCGCGCCCTCAATGGTCTCAGATCGGAAGAGCGTCGTGTAGGGAAAGAGTGTAGATCTCGGTG
>OJVE01000622.1_pt1 | contig 10692 bp, 9 predicted proteins | sample 1600081 | NCBI WGS metagenome assembly OJVE01 (sample SAMN04436789, study PRJEB24849) | human gut metagenome | biome: human gut; feature: NICU; material: stool | host: Homo sapiens | place: USA: Saint Louis, MO | collected 2011-04-13 | reverse complement strand
AAAATAAAATTTGAATAGCAGAAGATACAAAACAGACAAAAAGGGAAAATAAATGTAAATTTTGCGCATTTTACGGCAGCGATGTGAAACCGTATGCTGCTGAAAAAAGTGACGGCAAAAAGGAGAGCGTTTTTTCGAGATGCCAGAAAAAAGAGTATACGAAAAATTGAATAGGCTATGCTAATTTTAAAATCGTGTACATGATATTGCGATGAAAGCAAGCTGTTTTTGTATTTTATTTTTGCATCATTTTTCAGGAAATAGCAATGACCTCCCTAACGGCAGGAGTTTTGCAAAAAATTCTAAAATACGCCGTTGTTTTTCTGTATACAAAATACCAAAACCCTGCAAAATGCTTGTAAATTAGGTGTTGACCGAGGTATTTACGGATAATATAATAAATCGCATAAGAAGTATACCTTTTAATCATGATTGGGAAAGGTAGGAGGATGCCCATGCAAACAAAGTGGCGGGCGCTGATTATCAGCGCGCTCGTCGGTACGATTGCGTTGGTCGGTATGACCGGCTGTCAGCCGAACCGAAGTCCGAAGAATGATCATTTAGTGACGATCGGCAGTAATTTGGAAATGACCGGTTCGAACGCCAGCTTCGGCACATCGACGGTCAATGCCATGCAAATGGCGATCGATGAAGTGAACAGCGCGGACGGAATTCTCGGCAAGCAAATTCAGCTGATCGCGCTTGATAACCGCAGCGATGTCGCCGGTTCGAGTGATGCGATGTTTAAGCTGTTAGACGCGGGCGTGGTCGGCATCATCGGTCCGGATACAAGCTCGAACGTTATTGCGGTGGCGCCGATGGTGGCGGAAAATAAAATTCCGCTGATCAGTCCGAAGGCGACGCATCCGGCGGTTACGATCGATCCGGCGACGGGCAAGGTGCGGGAGTATGTGTTCCGCGCGACTTTCATTGACTCTTACCAGGGACGCATCGCCGCTGAGTTCGCTTACGGCGACTTGGGCGCGCGAAAAGCGGCGATTCTGGTCGATAATGCGAGTGAATATGCAATCGGTCTGGCGGATTTCTTTACCAAGAGCTTTACGGCTGCCGGCGGTACGGTCATCGCCAAAGAAGCGTACCTGCAAAAAGACGTGGATTTCAAAGTCACGTTGACGAAGTTGAAAGCGCAACACCCGGACGTTTTGTTTGTGCCGGGCTACTACCAGGAAGTGGGCATGATTGTTCGTCAGGCGCGTGAGATCGGCTGGAATGTGCCGATCGTCGGCGGTGACGGTTGGGATTCGGATAAACTCGTGGAAATTGCGGGCGCTAAAAATCTGAACAATACCTACTACACCAACCATTACTCGCCAAATGATACGGATCCGGTGCTGCAACAGTTTATCACACGTTATGAACGTCGTTTCGGATATAAACCGGATTCCTACGCGGTGCTCGGGTACGATGCGACACGGCTCTTGCTCGAAGCCATCCGGCGGGCGCAGTCGACCGATCCGCATAAGATTCAGCAGGAACTGACGCAGATGCAGGATTTCAAAGCGATCAGCGGTAAAATTTCCATCGATGCCGATCACAATACCGTTTCGAGCGGTGTGGTCATTCAGCTGGTGGACGGCGAACGACGTTTCCTGAAGCGAATTCAGTTGAGTCAATAGTTATAAAACTAAAAAACAAGGGGGTAAGAACATGAAACAATGGCAAAAGAAAGTAGCGGCAGTGATGATGGCAATGGCCACAATCGGATTGATTGCCGGTTGCGGCGGCGGTGACAAAAAAGCGGCGGCCGATACGATTAAGATCGGCGCGAACTTGGAAATGACCGGTAACCAGGCTTCCTTCGGTCAAAGCTCCGCGAACGCGATTAAACTGGCGGTGGATGAAATCAACAAAAAAGGCGGCCTCATGGGTAAGCAGGTCAGTCTGCAAGTAGGTGACAACCGTTCGGAAGCGGCCGAAGCCACGACACAGATGCAAAAACTGATCGATGACGGCGCGATTGCCACGATTGCTCCGGATACCAGCTCGAACGCGATTGCGGCGTCCGCGATCAATTCCTCCGCCAAAGTTCTCGGGATCAGCCCGACGGGATCGAACCCGCGCGTGACTTGGGATGATAAAGCGAATAAAGTGCGCGATTTCATGTTCCGTTCCACCTTTGTCGACTCGTTCCAGGGCAAAGTCATGACGAGCTTTGCGTTGAAACAGCTGAACGCGCAAAAAATAGCGATTCTTGTCGATAACTCAAGTGATTACTCCAAGGGTTTGGCTAAATTCTTCGAGGAAGCGTTCACGGCCGCCGGCGGCACGGTTACCGGTACCGAAGGATTCCTGCAGAAAGATACCGATTTTAAAGCGACGCTGACAAAAATTATTGCCAGCGATCCGGATGCGATTTTTGTACCGGCGTATTACCAGGAAGTCGGCCTGATCATTAAACAGGCGCGTGAAATGGGTTACACGAAACCGATTTTGGGCTCGGACGGTTGGGACAGCGCGAAGTTGGCGGAAATCGCCGGCGCGCAAAACTTGAACAATACGTATTTCAGTAACCACTATGCCGTTGATGAAAACAATAAAAAAGCGATGGATTTTGTGGCGGCCTATGAAAAAGCCTACGGTGTGAAACCGGATGCGTACGCGGCGCTCGCTTACGATGCGATGTACATGATCGCGGATGCGATTACTCGCGCGAATTCGGTAGAACCGGAAAAAATTAAAGATGCGATGGCCAAAACGGAAAACTTTGAAGGGGTTTCCGGTAAGATGCACATTGATGAACGCCATGACACGATCAAAGGTGCGTATATTATGACCTACAAAGACGGCGCTCTGAAGTTCCTGTCGAAGGTAGAACCGTAAGCAAGAAAACGTAACGCGCAGCGTTCATCGCTGCGCGCTGCCTCGTAGTAGCAGTAAGGAGGGGAAGGAATGGAGTCCGCTTGGTGGGTACAGGCGATTCAGCAGATGATTAACGGCGTTTCGCTGGGCAGTATTTACGCGCTGATAGCGTTAGGCTATACGATGGTGTACGGTGTCATGCGCCTCATCAACTTTGCCCACGGCGATATCTACATGCTGGGGGCCTACGTCGGCTTTTTTGCGACGACAGCGGGGCAAATGTCATTTTTTCCCGCGTTGATCACCGCGATGGTGGTCATGGCTATTGTCGGCGTAGTCGTGGAGAAAATCGCTTATCGGCCGATGCGGAACAGCCCGAAAATCGCGCTGTTGATTACGGCGATCGGCGTCAGTTTGCTGATCGAATATACGACGATGTTTTTCCTGACACCGCAACCGCGGACGTTTCCGCCGGTGTTTGAGAATACGACATACAATCTCGGACCGATCGTGGTCAGTTTGCAGCAAATCGTCATTTTGGTGTCCGCGCTGGTGCTGATGGCGTTATTGACCTACATTGTGCAATACACGACGATGGGCAAAGCCATGCGCGCCGTTTCGTTTGATACGGAAGCGGCACAGCTGATGGGCATCCATGTCGATCGCGTCATTTCGTTTACGTTCGCGTTGGGTTCGGGTCTCGCCGGCGCGGCGGGCGTGCTCGTCGGCGTCTACTACAACTCGATTGATCCGCTGATGGGCATCATGCCCGGTCTGAAAGCTTTCGTCGCCGCCGTTTTGGGCGGTATCGGCATCGTGCCGGGCGCGATGTTCGGCGGTTTGATCCTCGGTGTCGTGGAAGCGCTCGTGAGCGGTTTTATTTCCTCGACATTCCGTGATGCGGCGGCGTTCGGTATCCTCATCTTAATTTTGCTGGTTAAGCCGACCGGCTTACTGGGCAAAGTGGAAGGGGAAAAGGTGTAATGATGATAGCAAAAAAACGCAAATACGACGCCCTTTGGTGGGTGTTGGCGCTCGCTCTTTACGCCGTTTTCTACTTCCTCGTCGAAGAAAAAGTTTTGCCGAATTTCTGGCGGCTGCAGGTGGTCGTGATTGCGATCAACATTATTATGGCGGCGAGCCTGAACCTGATTAACGGCATCACCGGTCAGTTTTCGCTCGGTCATGCGGGCTTTATGGCGGTGGGCGCGTATGTCTCCGCCGTCGGCACCGTCTTTTATGACTGGCCCTTTGCCGTGAGTCTGTTGGCGGGCGGTCTCGCCGCGGCGGCGATCGGTTTTCTGATCGGTATTCCGACGTTGCGGTTGGACGGGGACTACCTGGCGATTGCGACGCTCGGCATGGGAGAAATTATCCGCGTTTGCATTTTGAATATCGAAGCGATCGGCGGCGCGTCCGGCATGACGGGAATTCCGAAAGAAACCACTTTTTCATGGGTGTTCCTGATGATGTTGGTCACATTGTACGTGCTGAAAAATATGATTAACTCGACCTACGGTCGCGGCTGCATCTCCGTGCGTGAAAATGCGATCGCCGCGGAAGCGATGGGGATCCACACGACGCGCTACAAGGTGCTCGCGTTTACGGTCGGCGCGCTGTTTGCAGGACTTGCGGGCGGACTTTTCTCGCATTACTTTTCCATCGCGCACCCGTCGAGCTTTACGTTCCTGAAATCGTACGACTACCTCACCATGGTCGTGCTGGGCGGTCTCGGCAGTATGACGGGCTCGGTGGTCGGCGCGGTGATGCTGACATTTCTCACGGCGGCGCTTTCGGATTATCCGGAATTCCGCATGATTATTTACGCGCTGATGCTCATCCTTTTGATGATGTTCCGGCCGCGGGGCCTGTTCGGCAACCAGGAACTGACCTCGTTCCTGCCGAAGTGGGGCAAGGGAGGTGACCGTCATGGCGCTCTTAGAAACGACTAGTGTCGCTAAAATTTTCGGCGGCATCAAAGCCGTGCAGGATTTTACGATACATATCGATTCCGGCGAATTGATCGGCCTGATCGGTCCGAACGGCGCCGGCAAAACGACGGCGTTTAATCTCTTGACCGGCGTGTATCGTCCGAGCATGGGCGAGATTCGCTTTGACGGACAGTCGCTGGTCGGTAAAAAACCGTACCAGATTACCGCGGCGGGGATCGCGCGAACGTTTCAAAACATTCGTCTTTTCGGCGATCTTTCCGTACTGGAAAATGTCAAAATCGCCTGCAACTTGCACGCGCGTTATACACTTTTGGAAAGCGTATTGCGCGTCGGCCGCTACGGTCGTGAAGAAGAAGCGATCGAAGCGCGGGCGTTACAATTATTGCAACTTTTCAATCTTGACGCCAAACGCGACGAACTGGCGCGCAACTTGCCGTACGGTGAACAGCGCCGTCTCGAAATCGCGCGCGCGTTGGCGACCAAACCGCGTTTACTGCTTTTGGATGAGCCTGCGGCGGGGATGAATCCGCAGGAAACAGCGGAGTTGACGCAATTAATTCGGCGCCTGCGTGATGAATTTTCCCTGGCGATTCTTTTGATTGAACACGATATGGGTTTGGTCATGCAACTTTGCGAACGGATTTATGTACTGGACTACGGTAAAATTTTAGCGCATGGCGTGCCGGATGAAATTCGCCACAACCCGGACGTTATCAAGGCGTATTTGGGAGCGGAGGCATAAGATGCTCGAAGTCAATGACATTCACGTGTACTACGGTGCCATCCATGCCCTGAAAGGCGTGAGCCTATCCGTGAAGGAAGGACAGATCGTCGCTCTCATCGGGGCCAACGGCGCCGGCAAATCCACGACGCTTCGGACGATTTCGGGCCTGCTGCGGCCTAAGGTCGGCGACATCACATTCGAAGGCGATAGTATCACGAAGAAAAACGTGCAGTCGATTGTCCGCAGCGGGATCAGTCAGGTGCCGGAAGGGCGCCGCATTTTCGCGCCGCTTACCGTTTTAGAAAATCTCGAACTCGGCGCGTTCACACGCAAAGATAAAGACGGCGTCGCTCACGACATGGAACTGGTTTTCAAACGCTTTCCGCGTCTGGCGGAACGTAAAAAACAGTTGGCGGGTACACTTTCCGGCGGTGAACAACAAATGCTCGCGATGGGGCGTGCGTTGATGAGCCGGCCGCGACTGCTGCTTTTGGACGAACCGTCCATGGGCTTGTCTCCGTTATTCGTCAAAGAAATTTTTGATATCATTCAGCATATCAATGAGCAGGGCACCACGATTTTGCTCGTCGAGCAAAATGCGCATATGGCGATGTCGATCGCCGATTACGCATACGTTCTGGAAACCGGTAAGATCACATTGGAAGGACCGGGTCAGGAACTGATGCAGAGCGAAGCCGTACGCGCGGCGTACCTCGGAGGCTGAACTAAAAAAGACCGTTTCACGTGAAACGGTCTTTTTTGATGCGTCTTACCACATCGGTATGGGAAAGAGAAAGCGCGCCAGATAAATCACTGTCGTCAGCGTGAAACAACTCATGACGAACCCGAGCATGACGACTTGCGTGGCATAGCCGGGATAGTTGTCGAAGTCGACGGCGAACATGACGCTGTTGACGGCGCTCGGCACGGCGGAGAAAATCAAAAACACCTGCGAGGTCAGCGGATCGAAACGACCGTACGCGTAAATAATCGCCAGCGCAAAGAGGGGACCGAGGATCAGGCGGGTAAAAATCGCGAGCCACACATCGGGGTTGAACCAGGTCAATGTCGTGCGGTGCAGCTGAATACCCAGCGTCACCATCGCGATGAACGGCAATGATTTCGCCGCCATGGAAAGCATCGGCCAAACGAACCAAGTGTCTACCGGAAGCGCCAGCCATTTACAAAACACGACGCCGAAAATGACGTACAATGTCGGCATATGCAGTACCATCAACATCGCGTCGCGCGCCGTCATGCGACCCTTGCCGGCCAAGTACAGGCCGATGGTGTTGACGGAAACGTTCATCAAGATCAAAAGCACGGTGATGGCCGCCATCGCGGCATCATGATACGGGGCTTCCGGACCCTTGATAAACGGCGGATTGGAATAGATCAACGTGATCATCGAGACGCCTACGTTACCGCAGTTGCTGAACATCGTGCCGACGCGAAACGCCTCCCGCATGCCGCTGTCATAGCCGCGCAGCTTAGCAATGCCGGTGGCGAACAGACTGTGGAGCAGAAAAAGCAACGCGCCTGCCGCAAACAAAATCATCATGCCGACATCGAACGGCATCAGGAAAATGCTGCGGAAAATAAACGAAGGCAGGATAATATAAAACGTTAATTTGGTTAATGATTTGACATCAATCGGAAACATGCTGTCCAGCCAATAGCCAAGCGCGGCGATCCCAATCAGCGGCAACATGTTGTACACTAAAATATGAATAATTTCCATCGTTGACTCCCTTGTTATTGTTAGAATATCACAAAATAAGAAAATGTGGTGACGGTCACACGACAGTTCGGCGCATATGGTAAAATAGATAAAGTATCATTACAGTGTGAAGTGATTTTGACGTTGCCTTTGCGGCACGGGATGGGATGACGGGGTGAGCGGGTGCAGTTAAAGAAAACGGTATGGCGGTTACGCGCGCAAGGCGGTTATGACAGGCCGCCTGTTTGGCGACTGCCGACAACAAAAACGGTAACGGGCGCGCTCTCGCAAACGATCCAAGGCGCGCCGGCGCCCTCGCTTACCGCGTTGCAGGAAGCCTTTGCCGCGTATTTACACCGGCACGGCGCAGCCGTTACGCCCGCCGCGATTCGCTTCGGCATTCGTAAAGAGGAATTAGCGACGCTTTGGGAGTCGGGTCATATTTTTGCCGTCACCGAGCCGGACGAGCTGACCGTTTTTGATCGCCAGGTGGCGGAAGGTCATACCGGCGACTGGGACGCGGGTTACTATCGTGGCGTGGAATATATTAGCGGTTTTGACGAAATCGATTGGCGCATCGGTTTACCGGCGCACGAACCCGGGTTATTGTATATCGCGCAGCCGTCGCTCGCGACGGGGGTCGCGCTGACCGCGCGCGATCAGTTGCGCTGGGTGCGTTACGCCGAGCAGTCGGGTCTGACGCTGATTGCCGATGCCAGCTTTGCGCCGTATTTACGTGAGGCGCAGTCGTTTTACGCGATCGACGGAGCCGCATCATGCGTGTTGACCGTGTATGATTTCGCCGCGCTCGGCTTGCCGGGTTTAACGGCGGTCGTCGTGCCGGATGAATTCGCGGCCGACCGCTCGGATCAACATGCGTATCCGGCGGCGGATGTTGTGCGCAAATATCTCGGCGCGCCCGATGTGTCGCCGTTGTTGCTCGCGGGATTGCACGCGTGGTTGAGTGACGCGGGGCAAAAAGAATGGAAAACGACATTGGAAACGTATGCCGCGCGCCAGAAAACGATTCGAGATGAGCTCGAGGCGAGCGGGATTCCCTATTGGGGTGAACCGACGTTACCGTATTTGTGGCTGGCGGCGCAGGATCTGCCGCGGCACGAAGCATTTGCCGCGACGGAACTCGTGGCGGGCGAAGTGTACGGCGGCGCGGGAGAAACCTTTGCGCAACTGCGCTTAACGCAGGCATAAAGAATAGAGTGAGGTAGGTATGAGTACAAATTTACAAGTAGGTATTGTCGGGTTACCGAATGTCGGTAAGTCGACGCTATTTAACGCGATTACCAAAGCGGGCGCAGAAGCGGCGAACTATCCGTTCTGCACGATCGAACCGAACGTGGGCATCGTGGAACTTCCCGACGCGCGACTCGATGTGCTGACGGAAATGTTTCAGCCGGAACGGCGCATTCCCGCCGTCATGCGCTTCGTCGATATCGCGGGTCTGGTGGCGGGCGCGTCGAAAGGCGAAGGGCTCGGCAACCAATTTCTCGCGCAAGTCGTGCGCTGCTTTGAAAATGAAAATGTCACGCATGTGGAAGGTTCGATTGATCCGCTGCGCGATATTGAAATTATTATGACGGAGCTGGGTCTGGCCGACTTGGACGCGGTGGCGAAACGCCGCCAGCGAATTGAAAAAGTCGCGAAATCGGGCAACAAAGAAGCGAAAGCGGAACTCGATGTGTTGCTTAAAGTCGAAGCGTGTTTGAGCGAAGGCAAGCCCGCGCGTCTGGTGGAACTGACGCCGGAAGAGGAAGCGCTGATTCGCGAATTGAATTTGCTCACGCGCAAACCGGTACTGTATGTCGCCAACATCGGGGAAGATGAAATTTCCGATCCGCTGGCGAATCCGCACGTCGTGCGCGTTAAAGAATTGGCGGAGTCGGAAGGCGCGCAATGGGTCACGATTTCCGCCGCGATCGAAGCGGAAATCGCCGAGCTCAGCCCGGAGGAAGCGAAAGTTTTCCTGGAGGATTTGGGCGAGGAGGAAGCGGGTCTGGATCGTTTGATCAAAGCCGCGTACTCGCTGCTCGGCTTAATCAACTTTTTCACCGCCGGGAGCGACGAATGCCGCGCCTGGACCATTGTCGAAGGCACGAAAGCGCCGCAGGCCGCGGGTAAAATTCACACGGATATCGAACGCGGTTTCATTCGCGCGGAAATCGTTTCTTACGATGATTTGATCGCGGCCGGTTCGATGACCAAAGCGCGTGAAGAAGGCGTGCTGCGACTCGAGGGCAAGGATTACGTCATGCGCGACGGCGACGTCACGTATTTCCGGTTTAACGTATAAGTAAAAATTGGCTGCGCCGTCCGCGACATGGTTCGCGGGGCGGCGGCTGCAGTGATATTTAGCATGCGCCCATAGCTCAGGGGATAGAGCAGCGGTTTCCTAAACCGCGTGTCGGATGTTCGAATCATCTTGGGCGCACCAATCATTTTGGGAGGCATTATGAAACCTACGGTATTTCCGTTGGCGACGGATCGGGTTCGAGTGACCATGGAAGATTTGGCGCAGGCGATTGTGGAGGCGCGACGCTGTTTGCATTGCCCGCGGCCGACCTGCCGAACCGGTTGCCCGATCGGTAATGAAATCCCTCAATTTATCGCTGAACTGGCCGTCGGTAATATCGGCGCGGCGATTCGGATCATCAACGAACGCAGTAATTTGCCGTCCGTTTGCGGACGCGTGTGCCCGCACGAAAATCAATGCCAGGGGCATTGCATTTTAAATCGACGTCATCAGCCGGTCAAAATCGGTCTGATTGAAAGCGTTATCGGCGATGTGGCGAACGCCATGATGCTCAATACGCCACGCCGACTGCCGCGCAAAAAAGAAAAGGTGGCGGTCATCGGCTCCGGACCGGCCGGGCTAACGGTGGCGAACGATTTGCGCCAACTCGGTTACAATATCGATGTGTACGACAGCGCGGCCGAACCGGGCGGCGTGTTGTTGCACGGGATTCCTTCGTTTCGGATCAATAAAGCGGTCGTGCGCTTTGAAACGGAACGGCTCGCCGCCATGGGCGTGAAATTTCTTTGCGGCCAAACATTCGGCAAGGATTTTACGCTGGCGGATTTAGAGGCAGATGGCTATCAAGCTGTTTTTCTCGGCGTCGGCACGACGCAACCGCGAGATTTGCCCTTGCAAAATGATGATCTTCCGGGCGTGTTGCAGGCGATGGACGTGCTGCATGCGGCACAGGCGCTGGCGGATCATCAACTGACGAAAGAAGAATTTGTCATTCAGCGCGAGGATCGTGTAGTGGTGATCGGCGCGGGCAATGTCGCGATGGATGCGGCGCGTACAGCGTTGCGTGCGGGCGCGCGGAAAGTCACGGTCGCGTATCGGCGCACGCAGGAATTTATGGCCTGTCTGCCGTCGGAATATGAAGCGGCGGCGGCGGAAGCAGGGGAGATCGGAAGAGCGGTTCAGCAGGAATGCCGAGACCGATCTCGTA
>OJVE01000619.1_pt1 | contig 10769 bp, 8 predicted proteins | sample 1600081 | NCBI WGS metagenome assembly OJVE01 (sample SAMN04436789, study PRJEB24849) | human gut metagenome | biome: human gut; feature: NICU; material: stool | host: Homo sapiens | place: USA: Saint Louis, MO | collected 2011-04-13 | reverse complement strand
CATCGTGTACTTCACCCAGCTTGTGGCTCATCCCGGTGTAAAACAGGATGCGCTCGGTGGTGGTGGTTTTGCCGGCATCGATATGCGCGGAGATACCGATGTTGCGATAACGTTCGAGGGGGATGGGTCGGGGCATGATGCGTCCTTAGTCATTGTGACTGTTAACAGGCGGCCGGAATTGGCCGCCGTTCATATAACGGCATCTATCATAGTACAACTGTACGAGTATATTCGAACTATTTTTGCTATCGTTACTATTGGTGAAGCTGCGACGACCCGCGTGGCTTTAGAAAAGCAGTTTCGGTATATTACCGGCCAGCCGCCGATACGGGCTGCTGCTCACGGAGCTGCGCCGCCGCCGACACAGGAATATTATGATCGCCAATCACCCCGAACGTGAACAAATTCGCCTCGAAAATGTCCTTTTCGCTCTCGGCAACCCGCTGCGGCTTGAGATTATCCGTATCCTTGCCGACGGCAGCGAGCAGAGCTGTAACGCCCTGCGTCATGAAGATGTGGCGAAGTCGACCATGACCCACCACTGGCGCGTCCTGCGCGACAGCGGTGTGATCTGGCAGCGGCCTCAGGGGCGGGAGAATTTGATTTCGCTGCGCCGGGAAGATTTAGACGCGCGCTTTCCCGGCCTGCTGGATACGCTGCTTAAGGTCATGCAGCACGATAACTAAAGGCCTGCGCGCCGGCCTCTACTCCTCACCGGCCAGCCGCCGATACTGGGCAAAGCGGGCGCGCGCATCCTCCTCGGTTCTGCTAAAAAGCGCATCCGCGAGATGCGGCGTCGTTTTATGCAGCGAGGCGTAGCGCACTTCGCCAAGCAAAAAGTCGCGGAAGCTCTCCTCCGGCTCTTCGGAATCGAGCATAAACGGCGTCTTGCCCTCCGCTTCCCGCTGCGGATGATAGCGCCACAGGTGCCAGTATCCCGCCTCAACCGCCCGTTTCGCCTCGCGCTGGCTGCAGCGCATACCGGCTTTCAGCCCGTGGTTAATGCAGGCGGCGTAGGCAATCACCAGCGACGGTCCCGGCCAGGCTTCAGCCTCGGCGATCGCGCGCAGCGTCTGATCTTTATCGGCGCCCATGGCGACCTGGGCCACGTACACATTGCCGTAGCTCATCGCCATCATGCCAAGATCTTTTTTCCGCGTGCGTTTGCCCTGCGCGGCAAACTTCGCGATGGCCGCCACCGGGGTCGATTTAGACGACTGCCCGCCGGTATTGGAGTAAACCTCGGTATCAAACACCAGAATATTCACGTCTTCCCCGCTCGCCAGCACGTGATCGAGACCGCCGAAGCCGATATCGTAGGCCCAGCCATCGCCGCCGAAAATCCACTGCGACCGGCGCACAAAATAGTCGCGGTTCTGCCATAGCTGCTCCAGCAGCGGCACGCCCTCTTTTTCCGCCGCCAGCCGTTCGCTGAGCCGGTCCGCGCGCTCGCGGGTACCCTCGCCTTCATCCTGCTTCGCCAGCCACTGGCGCATCGCGTCGAGGAGTTCGTCGCTGACCGGCAGCGCCAGCGCGGCGGTCATATCATCGGCGATTTGTTGACGCACCGCCTGGCCGCCGAGCATCATGCCGAGGCCAAACTCCGCGTTATCCTCAAACAGCGAGTTCGCCCATGCCGGGCCGTGGCCGCGGTGGTTGGTGGTATAGGGAATCGACGGCGCGCTGGCTCCCCAGATTGAAGAGCAGCCGGTGGCGTTAGCGATCAGCATCCGGTCGCCAAACAGCTGGGTTATCAGGCGGGCATAAGGCGTTTCGCCGCATCCCGCGCAGGCGCCGGAAAACTCCAGCAGCGGGGTTTCAAACTGGCTGCCTTTGACCGTCGTCTTCCGGAACGGATTGCTCTTCGGCGTCAGCGCCAGCGCATAGTCCCAGACCGGCGCCATCTGGCGCTGGCTATCAAGAGACTGCATTTTTAACGCCTTGCCGCGCGAAGGACAGATATCCACACAGTTGCCGCAGCCGGAGCAATCCAGCGGCGAAATAGCCAGATGGTAGTGGTACGCCTTCGCTCCCTGAGCGGGTTTGCTCAACAGCCCGGCCGGCGCGGCGTCCTGCTCTTCGCCGTTGAGCAGCGCCGGGCGGATCGCCGCGTGGGGGCAGATAAAGGCGCACTGGTTACACTGCGTGCAGCCCTCCGGCTGCCAGACCGGCACTTCCAGCGCGATCCCGCGTTTCTCCCAGGCGGCGGTGCCCGAGGGAAAGGTGCCGTCTTCCATGCCGACAAACGCGCTTACCGGCAACTGGTCGCCGCACTGGCGGTTCATCGGCTGCAGAATATCGCGGATGAAATCCGGCATCATGGCTGAAGCCTGCGCCACGGGCTCATCCAGCGTCGCCCAGTGCGCCGGAATGGTCACCTGATGCAGCGAGGCCATGCCCAGCTCGATCGCCCGTTGGTTCATCTCGATCACCGCCGCCCCTTTGCTGCCGTAGCTTTTTTCAACCGCCTGCTTGAGGTAATCCGCCGCGGTCTGCGGGTCGATAATTGCCGCCAGCTTAAAGAACGCCGCCTGCATCAGCATGTTAAAGCGCCCGCCCAGCCCGAGCTCACGGGCGATATCCACGGCGTTCAGGGTATAAAAATGGATATTTTCCCGCGCCAGATAGCGTTTAAAGCCGACCGGCAGATGCTGCTCCAGCTCCGCATCGGACCAGCTGCAGTTGAGTAAAAAGGTCCCGCCCGGCTTTAACCCATCCAGCAGGTCATAGCGCTCCACGTAGGACTGCTGCGAACAGGAGATAAAATCGGCCCGATGAATCAGGTAGGGCGAATTGATCGGCCGGTCGCCGAAGCGCAAATGCGAAACGGTAATGCCGCCGGATTTTTTCGAGTCATAGGAAAAGTAGGCCTGCGCGTAGAGCGGCGTTTTGTCGCCGATGATTTTAATCGCGCTTTTATTGGCCCCGACTGTGCCGTCCGAGCCCATGCCCCAAAATTTACAGGCGGTGATGCCATCATGCGAGACCGCCAGCGTCTGCTGGCGCGGGGGCAACGAGGTAAAGGTGACATCATCGACAATACCGAGGGTAAAGCCGTCCATCGGCAGCGGTTTATTGAGGTTGTCAAAGACCGCCGCGATATCGTTGGGCAGAACGTCCTTACCGCCAAGCGCGTAGCGGCCGCCGACAATCAGCGGCGCATCGTCGTGGTGGTAGAAGGCGTTTTTCACATCCAGGCACAGCGGTTCAGCCTGAGCGCCGGGCTCTTTGGTGCGGTCAAGCACGGCAATCCGCTGTACGGTTTTCGGCAGCTGAGCGAAAAAGTGGGCCAGCGAAAAAGGGCGAAACAGATGCACGCTGAGCAGCCCGACCTTCTCTCCCGCCGCGTTCAGCGTATCCACCACTTCCTGAACGGTGTCGCAGACCGACCCCATGGCGATAATCACCCGTTCGGCATCCGCCGCGCCGGTGTAGTTAAACAGATGGTACTCCCGGCCGGTGAGCGCGCTGATTTGCGCCATATAGCTTTCGACAATGTCGGGCAGCGCCTGATAAAAACGGTTACCCGCCTCTCTTTCCTGGAAGTAGATATCCGGGTTTTGCGCCGTTCCGCGGATGACCGGATGATCCGGATGCAGCGCGTTACGGCGGAAGCTGTCGAGCGCGGGCCGGTCCAGCAGCGTCGCCAGCTGGTCATATTCCAGCACCTCGATTTTTTGAATTTCGTGCGAGGTGCGGAAACCATCGAAGAAGTTAACAAACGGGATGCGTCCCTTAATCGCCGCCAGATGCGCCACCGCCGACAAATCCATCACCTGCTGCACGTTGTTCTCCGCCAGCATCGCGCAGCCGGTCTGGCGAACCGCCATCACGTCCTGGTGATCGCCAAAAATATTCAGCGAATTGGTCGCCAGCGCCCGGGCGCTGACGTGAAAGACGCCCGGCAGCAGTTCACCGGCGATTTTGTACATGTTGGGGATCATCAGTAGCAGCCCCTGGGAAGCCGTATAGGTGGTGGTGAGCGCCCCGGCCTGCAGCGCGCCGTGTACCGCGCCTGCCGCGCCGGCTTCCGACTGCATCTCCATTAAGCGCACCGGCTGGCCAAAGAGGTTCTTTTTCCCCTGCGCCGCCCACTCGTCGACGTTTTCCGCCATCGGCGTGGAGGGGGTAATGGGGTAAATCGCCGCGACCTCGGTAAAGGCATAAGAGATCCAGGCCGCCGCGGCGTTGCCATCCATTGTTTTCATTTTTCCGGACATTGTTCAATCCTCGAAGGTGAGAGGCATCTTCGCCGCCTCAAATAAGCGGCAAACCCAGTTGTTGCCTCAAGCACAGCCTGTGCCAGCTCGCGGATGACCGAAGAGTTAGCGCGAATTCAACGCGTTATGAAGATAAAGGCAACGCAGCGCGCCGAGAGATTGCGTGGAACAAGACACAGGGGACGACAAGCTGTTGAACAGACGACAAACCGCCACAATGGCCCCGGCAGGCGGAATTGTTCTGTTTCCCACATTTGGTGGCCTTATTGTGCCGTTTTGTTTTACGCCCTGCGCGGCAATGAATTAATAAATCCATAAAAATCAGATAAATAAATAAAAAGGCACGGCTGGTATGTTCCCTGCACTTCTCTGCTGGCAAACACTCAACCACAGGAGAAGTCACCATGACCATGCGTCAATGCGCTATTTACGGTAAAGGCGGTATCGGCAAATCCACCACCACGCAGAACCTCGTCGCCGCGCTGGCGGAGATGGGTAAGAAAGTAATGATCGTCGGCTGCGATCCGAAGGCGGACTCCACCCGCCTGATCCTGCACGCTAAAGCACAGAACACCATTATGGAGATGGCCGCGGAAGTCGGCTCGGTCGAGGATCTCGAGCTCGAAGACGTGCTGCAAATTGGCTACGGCGACGTGCGCTGCGCGGAATCCGGCGGCCCGGAGCCAGGCGTCGGCTGCGCGGGGCGCGGCGTGATCACGGCGATCAACTTTCTTGAAGAAGAAGGCGCCTACGAGGACGATCTCGATTTTGTCTTCTATGACGTGCTCGGCGACGTGGTCTGCGGCGGCTTCGCCATGCCTATCCGCGAAAACAAAGCCCAGGAGATCTACATCGTCTGCTCCGGCGAAATGATGGCGATGTACGCCGCCAACAATATCTCCAAAGGGATCGTTAAATACGCTAAATCCGGCAAGGTGCGCCTCGGCGGCCTGATCTGTAACTCACGCCAGACCGACCGTGAAGACGAACTGATCATGGCCCTGGCGGAAAAGCTCGGGACCCAGATGATCCACTTTGTCCCCCGCGACAATATCGTGCAGCGCGCGGAGATCCGCCGAATGACGGTGATCGAGTACGACCCCGCCTGCCAGCAGGCCAACGAATACCGCACCCTGGCGCAGAAGATCGTCAATAACACCATGAAAGTGGTGCCGACCCCCTGCACCATGGATGAGCTGGAGTCGCTGCTGATGGAGTTCGGCATCATGGAAGAAGAAGACACCAGCATCATTGGTAAAACCGCCGCCGAAGAAAGCGCGGCCTGAGCACAGGACAATAATGATGACCAACGCAACGGGCGAACGTAATCTGGCGCTGATCCAGGAAGTCCTGGAGGTGTTCCCGGAAACCGCGCGAAAAGAGCGCAGAAAGCACATGATGGTCAGCGATCCGCAAATGGAGAGCGTCGGCAAGTGCATTATCTCTAACCGCAAATCACAACCCGGCGTGATGACCGTGCGCGGCTGCGCCTACGCCGGCTCGAAAGGGGTGGTATTCGGGCCAATCAAGGATATGGCCCACATCTCGCACGGGCCGGTCGGCTGCGGCCAGTATTCCCGCGCCGGACGACGCAACTACTACACCGGGGTCAGCGGCGTCGATAGCTTCGGCACGCTGAACTTCACCTCTGATTTTCAGGAGCGCGACATCGTCTTCGGCGGCGATAAAAAGCTCAGCAAACTGATTGAAGAGATGGAGCTGCTGTTCCCGCTCACCAAAGGGATCACCATACAGTCGGAATGCCCGGTGGGGCTGATCGGCGATGATATCAGCGCGGTGGCCAACGCCAGCAGCAAAGCGCTGGATAAACCGGTGATCCCGGTACGCTGCGAAGGCTTTCGCGGCGTGTCGCAGTCGCTGGGGCACCATATCGCCAACGACGTGGTGCGCGACTGGATCCTCAACAATCGCGAAGGACAGCCGTTTGAAACCACTCCTTACGATGTGGCGATCATCGGCGACTACAACATCGGCGGCGACGCCTGGGCCTCGCGCATCCTGCTTGAAGAGATGGGGCTACGGGTGGTCGCGCAGTGGTCCGGCGACGGCACGCTGGTGGAGATGGAGAACACCCCATTCGTCAAGCTGAACCTGGTTCACTGCTACCGTTCGATGAACTATATCGCCCGCCATATGGAGGAGAAACATCAGATTCCGTGGATGGAGTACAACTTCTTCGGGCCGACCAAAATCGCCGAATCGCTGCGCAAAATCGCCGACCAGTTTGACGATACCATTCGCGCGAACGCCGAAGCGGTGATCGCCCGGTATGAGGGGCAGATGGCGGCGATTATCGCCAAATATCGCCCGCGCCTGGAGGGGCGTAAGGTGCTGCTCTATATGGGCGGCCTGCGGCCACGCCACGTCATCGGCGCCTACGAGGATCTCGGCATGGAGATCATCGCCGCCGGGTACGAGTTTGCCCATAACGATGACTACGACCGCACCCTGCCGGATCTCAAAGAGGGCACGCTGCTGTTCGATGACGCCAGCAGCTATGAGCTGGAAGCGTTCGTTAAGGCGCTGAAGCCCGACCTTATCGGCTCCGGCATCAAGGAAAAATATATCTTCCAGAAAATGGGCGTGCCGTTCCGCCAGATGCACTCGTGGGACTATTCCGGCCCGTACCACGGCTACGATGGTTTCGCCATTTTCGCCCGCGATATGGATATGACCCTGAACAACCCGGCGTGGAACGAACTCACCGCGCCGTGGCTGAAGTCTGCGTGATTGCCCACTCACTGTCCCGTCTGTTCACCGATTTGTGGCGCGGGAGGAGAACACCATGAGCCAAACGATTGATAAAATTAATAGCTGCTATCCGCTATTCGAACAGGATGAATACCAGGAGCTGTTCCGCAATAAGCGGCAGCTGGAGGAAGCGCACGATGCCCAACGCGTGCAGGAGGTCTTTGCCTGGACCACCACCGCCGAGTATGAAGCGCTGAATTTCCAGCGCGAGGCGCTGACCGTTGACCCGGCGAAAGCCTGCCAGCCGCTTGGCGCGGTGCTTTGCTCGCTGGGATTTGCCAATACCCTGCCGTACGTCCACGGCTCCGCCATTTCAAAGAGCCGATCGCCTGCGTCTCCGACTCGATGACCGAAGACGCGGCGGTCTTCGGCGGCAACAACAACATGAATCTGGGTCTGCAGAACGCCAGCGCCCTGTACAAGCCGGAGATCATCGCGGTTTCCACCACCTGCATGGCGGAAGTCATCGGCGATGACCTGCAGGCGTTTATCGCCAACGCCAAAAAAGATGGCTTCGTCGATAGCAGCATCGCCGTGCCCCATGCCCATACGCCAAGCTTTATCGGCAGCCACGTCACCGGCTGGGACAACATGTTTGAAGGCTTCGCCAAAACCTTCACCGCGGACTACCAGGGGCAACCGGGCAAACTGCAGAAGCTCAATCTGGTGACCGGCTTTGAAACCTATCTCGGCAACTTCCGCGTATTAAAGCGGATGATGGAACAGATGGCGGTGCCGTGCAGCCTGCTCTCCGATCCGTCAGAAGTTCTCGACACGCCCGCCGACGGCCATTATCGGATGTATTCCGGCGGCACCACGCAGCAGGAGATGAAAGAGGCCCCTGACGCCATCGATACGCTGCTTCTGCAGCCGTGGCAGCTGCTGAAGAGCAAAAAAGTGGTGCAGGAGATGTGGAACCAGCCCGCCACCGAGGTCGCGATTCCGCTGGGGCTGGCCGCTACCGATGAACTGCTGATGACCGTCAGCCAGCTTAGCGGCAAGCCGATCGCCGACGCCCTCACCCTTGAGCGCGGCCGGCTGGTTGACATGATGCTCGATTCCCACACCTGGCTGCACGGCAAGAAATTTGGCCTGTACGGCGACCCGGACTTCGTGATGGGCCTCACCCGCTTCCTGCTGGAGCTGGGCTGCGAGCCGACGGTGATCCTGAGCCATAACGCCAACAAACGCTGGCAAAAAGCGATGAAGAAAATGCTTGATGCCTCGCCGTACGGGCGCGACAGCGAAGTGTTTATCAACTGCGATTTGTGGCACTTCCGTTCGCTGATGTTCACCCGTCAGCCGGACTTTATGATCGGCAACTCCTACGGCAAGTTTATCCAGCGCGACACCCTGGCGAAGGGCAAAGCCTTTGAAGTACCGCTTATCCGCCTCGGCTTTCCGCTGTTCGACCGCCACCATCTGCACCGCCAGACAACCTGGGGTTATGAAGGGGCGATGAACATTGTGACGACGCTGGTAAACGCCGTGCTGGAGAAACTGGATAGCGATACCAGCCAGCTGGGCAAAACCGATTACAGTTTCGATCTCGTCCGTTAACCATCAGGCGCCCCGCGTCATGCGGGGCCAGGAGGGAGTATGCCCATCGTGATTTTCCGTGAACGCGGCGCGGACCTGTACGCCTATATCGCGAAACAGGATCTGGAGGCGCGAGTGCTCCAGATTGAGCATAACGACGCTGAACGCTGGGGCGGCGCGATTTCGCTGGAAGGGGGACGCCGCTACTACGTCAATCCGCAGCCGGGGCGCCCCGCCTTTCCGATAAGCCTGCGCGCGACGCGCGGCGCGTTGATATAAGGAGCTGGAGATGTCCGACAACGATACCCTTTTCTGGCGCATGCTGGCGCTGTTTCAGTCCCTGCCGGACCTGCAGCCGGCGCAAATTGTCGACTGGCTGGCGCAGGAGTGCGGCGAGACGCTGACCCCGGCGCGGCTGGCGACCCTGACCCAGCCGCAGCTGGCCGCCAGCTTCCCCTCCGCGACGGCGGTGATGTCCCCCGCTCGCTGGTCGCGGGTGATGGCGAGCCTGCAGGGCGCGCTGCCCGCCCATTTACGCATCGTTCGCCCTGCCCAGCGAACGCCGCAGCTGCTGGCGGCGTTTTGCTCCCAGGATGGCCTGATGATTAACGGCCATTTCGGTCAGGGGCGGCTGTTTTTTATCTACGCGTTCGATGAGCAAGGCGGCTGGCTGCACGATCTGCGCCGCTATCCCTCCGCGCCCACCCAGCAGGAAGCCAGCGAAGTGCGCGCCCGGCTGATTGAAGACTGCCAGCTGCTGTTTTGTCAGGAGATCGGCGGGCCCGCCGCCGCCCGGCTGATCCGCCACCGGATCCACCCGATGAAAGCGCAGCCCGGGACGACGATTCATGCGCAGTGCGAGGCGATCAATACGCTGCTGGCCGGCCGTTTGCCGCCGTGGCTGGCGAAGCGGCTTAACCGGGAGAACCCTCTGGAGGCGCGCGTTTTTTAATTCCTGTTTTGTGCTTGTTGCCCGCTGACCCCGCGGGCTTTTTTTTGCGTATGGACGCGTTCCCCACGTTACGGTCAGGGGAATATTCCGTTCACGGTTGTTCCGGGCTTCTTGATGCGCCTAACCCCCTCGCTGCCAGCCTTCCAGCAACAAATAGCCATGCCAGTGCGATAGGACATAAAGCATCACTTACCGCCATCCCTTGTCCGATTGTTGGCTTTGTCGCAAAGCCAACAACCCTTTTTCTTTAAATATCAAGGCGCCGCTTATGGAGCGCGAATTGCATCTTCCCCCTCATCCCCCACCGTCAACGAGGTCACTATGAAGGGAAATGAAATTCTGGCGCTGCTGGATGAACCGGCCTGTGAACACAACCATAAACAAAAATCCGGCTGCAGCGCGCCCAAACCCGGCGCCACCGCCGGCGGCTGCGCGTTCGACGGCGCGCAGATAACCCTGCTGCCCATTGCCGACGTGGCGCATCTGGTCCATGGCCCCATCGGCTGCGCCGGAAGCTCCTGGGATAACCGCGGCAGCGCCAGCTCCGGCCCCACCCTGAATCGGCTCGGGTTCACCACCGATCTCAACGAACAGGACGTGATTATGGGCCGCGGCGAACGTCGCCTGTTTCACGCCGTTCGCCATATCGTCACCCGTTATCATCCGGCGGCGGTCTTTATCTACAACACCTGCGTACCGGCCATGGAGGGCGATGACCTGGAAGCGGTATGCCAGGCCGCGCAGACCGCCACCGGCGTACCGGTTATCGCCATTGACGCCGCCGGTTTTTACGGCAGTAAAAATCTCGGTAACCGGCTGGCCGGCGAAGTCATGGTGAAACGGGTAATCGGTCAGCGCGAGCCCGCGCCCTGGCCGGAGAGCACGCCCTTTGCCCCGGAGCAGCGTCACGATATTGGCCTGATTGGCGAATTCAATATTGCCGGCGAGTTCTGGCATATTCAGCCGCTGCTCGACGAGCTGGGGATCCGCGTGCTCGGCAGCCTCTCCGGCGATGGCCGTTTCGCCGAGATCCAGACCATGCATCGGGCGCAGGCCAATATGCTGGTCTGCTCGCGGGCGCTAATTAACGTCGCCAGAGCCCTGGAGCAGCGCTACGGCACGCCGTGGTTCGAAGGCAGCTTCTACGGGATCCGCGCCACCTCCGACGCCCTGCGCCAGCTGGCGGCGCTGCTGGGCGATGACGACCTTAGCCAGCGCACCGAAGCGCTGATTGCGCGGGAGGAACAGGCGGCGGAACTGGCGCTACAACCGTGGCGCGAACGGCT
>OJVE01000612.1_pt1 | contig 10880 bp, 8 predicted proteins | sample 1600081 | NCBI WGS metagenome assembly OJVE01 (sample SAMN04436789, study PRJEB24849) | human gut metagenome | biome: human gut; feature: NICU; material: stool | host: Homo sapiens | place: USA: Saint Louis, MO | collected 2011-04-13 | reverse complement strand
TTTTGAGCAAGAAGGCCAAGCTGATTCCATTTATAGCCAGTTTCCGGAAAATCGATCAGCCGCGCGCAGCTGCGCACCGGTGATTTAGTTCTGTTCCGTGCAGGTTCCACGGGCCGCCATGTAGGGATCTACATCGGCAACAATCAGTTTGTTCATGCTTCCACCAGCAGCGGTGTGACGATTTCAAGCATGGATGAGCCGTACTGGAAAAAGCGCTATAACGAAGCGCGACGCGTTCTGAGCCGTTCGTAATCGTCTTCTGCCGTTGGTTAATCCCTTGGCCAACGAAAGAAATAAAAAAACACTGCCGAGGCGGTGTTTTTTTTTGCTCGCCAGCCAGGAAACTTCGTAAAATAAGCGATGTCTTTAAGCAGGGATAGAAAAAGCGATTTCTATCAGCCCCCTGGCGCAAATCAACAATACGGACTGACTATATAGCCTATGCCTACCCGTCATCTCGCTCCCCGGCGAAAAATCTGGCTGACCAGCATATGTGTTGGAATAGCCGTCGCCCTGCTGGCCGGTAGCATCCAGTTTATGGTGATTTATCACAACCGTGCGGAGCGTTTCGACGCCATTATTCACAACGTTCATACGTATCTGCAGGACTACTTTCACGATTTGAATCAGACGATTCAGGGCATGCAGCCGCTGGTCGATCAACCCTGTGAAAACGTTGCCTCAGGCTTAACCGCCCATGCGGCATTCAGCCCGAACGTCCGCGCCATCCTGCTGGTCAAAAATGGCCTTGCGTTTTGCTCCTCCGCCACAGGCGCTATGAACACGCCCTTAACCCAGCTCATTCCGCAGCTTAATCTTACTCAAGCGGTCGATATGGCGATTCTGCCCGGGACGCCAATGATGCCGAAAAGCGCCGCGCTGGCGCTGTGGGTCCGCAGCCCACACGGCGGGAAAGACGGTATTTTTGTCTCGATTAATGCCAACCTGACGCCCTATATTCTCTACTCAGCCCGACAGAATGATTTCAGCGGCCTGGCGCTGGCCATTAAGGACACCGCCATTTCCACCTTCAGCAACCAACTTATCGACCCGCAGACGCTGCTCTCGCCGCCCATTCGCCAGACGCAAATCGACGGCCTGCCGCTGAAGGTTTATCTCTACGCGAACAGCTGGCTGGCGGAGAATACGCAGTTTGCTCTGCTGCTGGGCGTCGTGTGCGGGCTGCTGGCCGGGCTTTTAAGCTACTACATCCTGACGATTAAATCGGACCCGCGCAAAGAGCTGCTGCTGGCGATCAAAAACGATCAGTTCTATGTGGTTTATCAACCGGTGGTGAGGTCAGAGACGCTGCGCATCAGCGGCGTTGAGGTGCTCATGCGCTGGCGACATCCCGTGGCCGGCGAGATCCCTCCCGATGTGTTTATCAACCTTGCTGAAACCCAGCAGATCATTATTCCGCTCACCCGCCATCTGTTAAAACTGATTGCGCAGGATGCGCCTGTTCTGCAAACGATCCTGCCCGCAGGGAGCAAGCTGGGGATAAATATCTCCCCCCTTCATCTGCACGCAGGCAGCTTTCAGCAGGACCTTCAGCACTTCGCCGCCGCCATGCCGGCCGGCCATTTTAGCGTGGTGCTGGAGATCACCGAGCGCGCGATGATCGATAAGAATCGCTCCTTAGGGAACTTCGACTGGCTGCACGAACAGGGCTTTGAAATTGCGATTGATGATTTTGGTACCGGCCATAGCGCGCTAATCTATCTGGAGCGCTATAACTTTGATTACCTGAAGATAGACCGCGGCTTCGTGCAGGCTATCGGCACTGAGACCGTCACCTCACCGGTGCTTGATGCCGTTATCACCCTGAGCCGCCGCCTGAAGCTCACCACGGTCGCTGAAGGGGTGGAAACGCAGGAACAAGCGGAATGGCTGCGCGACCACGGGGTAAACTATTTACAGGGCTACTGGTTAAGCCGGCCGCTGACGCTGGACGCGCTGATCGCCGCCCATGATGAACCGGCGAAATATTTCACAAGCCGCTAAGGGTCCTTTATTATTTGCTATCAAAGGTCAGGCCGCTTCAGGTCTGACATTGGAGGGCGACATCCTGGTTATTTTTGCACGCATCAGCCTGATCCTGCTGACCTTATTTAGCCTGCAGAGCCAGGCGCAAACGATTAAAGAGAGCGACAGGTTCGCTATTATCGGCGAACCGAAATACGCCGCGGGCTTTGACCATTACGATTATGCCAACCCCGCCGCGCCTAAAGGCGGGGCGATTACCCTCGCGGCCATCGGTACTTTTGATAATTTCAATCGCTACGCCATGCGCGGCAACCCCGGTATCCGTACCGAAAGCTTATACGACACGCTATTCACCACCTCTGATGATGAGCCCGGCAGCTACTATCCGCTGATCGCCGAGCATACGCGCTATGCCGATGATTTTTCATGGATGGAGATCGCGCTCAATCCCCGCGCCCGCTATCACGATGGCAGCCCCGTCACCGCCAGCGATGTCGCGTTTACCTTCCAGAAGTTTATGACCGAAGGGGTGCCGCAGTTTCGCCTCTATTATAAAGGCACCACCGTAAAAGCCATCGCTCCGCTCACCGTACGCATTGATTTAGCCAAACCGGGCAAAGAGAACATGCTTAGCCTGATGACGCTACCGGTGATGCCGGAAAAATTCTGGAAAAACCATAAACTCAGCGACCCGCTATCCGCCCCACCGCTGGCCAGCGGCCCGTATCGCATCACCGCCTGGCGCATGGGCCAGTACATTACCTACTCGCGGGTTAAGGACTACTGGGCCGCCGACTTACCGGTCAACCGCGGGCGCTGGAATTTCGATACGCTGCGCTACGACTATTACCTGGACGACAACGTCGCTTTCGAAGCCTTTAAGGCCGGCGCCGTCGACCGTCGCGAAGAGAACGTTGCCAAGAACTGGGCTACCCGCTACGTCGGGCGCAATTTTACCCACGGCTATATCGTTAAAGATGAATACACCAACACCTCGGCGCAGAATACGCAGTGGCTGGCCTTTAACATTCAGCGCCCGGTATTTTCCGACCGCCGGGTACGCGAAGCCATTACCCTCGCCTTTGATTTTGAATGGATGAATAAGGCGCTGTTTTATCACTCCTACAGCCGCGCCAACAGCTTCTTTCAGAATACCGAATACGCGGCGCGCGATTATCCGGATGCCGACGAGCTGGCGCTGTTAACGCCGCTGAAAAAAGAGATCCCGGCCGAAGTTTTCACGCAGATATACCGCCCCCCGGTTTCCAGCGGCGATGGTTTCGAACGCGCAAACTTGCTGAAGGCGGATGCCATCCTTAACCAGGCGGGATGGATAGTGAAAAACCAGCGGCGGGTTAATGCGAAGAGCGGCAAACCGTTACGCTTTGAGCTGCTGCTTCCTTCCGGCAGCAGCGATCGCTGGGTCCTGCCCTTCCAGCACAACCTCCAGCGGCTCGGCATCGTCATGGATATTCGCCAGGTCGACAACTCCCAGTATAGTAACCGCAAGCGCAGCCGGGATTACGACATGATGCCCAACGTCTGGCGCGCCACGCCCTGGCCCGGCACCGACCTGCAAGTCTCCTGGGACTCCGAATATATTAACTCCAGCTATAACGCCTCAGGGGTACAAAGCCCGGCCGTCGACCGGCTCATCGCGCAGATTATTCGCTGGCAGGGTAATAAAGAAAAGCTGCTGCCGCTGGGCCGGGCTCTCGACCGCGTGCTGACCTGGAACTATTACATGCTGCCGATGTGGTATATGGCGCAGGACCGAACCGCATACTGGGACAAATTCTCCTTCCCGCAGACCCGCGCGGTCTACTCCTCCGGTTTCGAAAACTGGTGGTACGACGCAAGCAAAGCGGCCAGACTCCCCGCGGACAGACGCTAAGGAATTAAGATGGGTGCATATCTGCTCCGCCGACTACTGCTCATCATCCCCACCCTGTGGGCGATTATCACCATTAACTTTTTTATTGTGCAGATCGCGCCCGGCGGTCCGGTCGATCAGGCGATCGCGGCGATTGAGTTCGGCGACCGCGGCGGCTTGCCCGGCGCCGGAGATGGCGGCATGGCCGCCAGCCATGCGCGTACCGGGGTCAGCAACATCAGCGATGGGCACTATCGCGGCGGGCGCGGGCTGGACCCGGAGGTGATTGCTGAGATAACCCACCGCTACGGCTTTGATAAGCCGCTGCACGAGCGTTATTTTAAAATGCTCGGTGATTATCTGCGCTTTGATTTTGGCGATAGCCTGTTTCGCAGCTCATCGGTACTGCAGCTGATTAAAGACAGCCTGCCGGTCTCAATCACCCTGGGCCTGTGGAGTACGCTCATCATCTACCTGGTGTCGATTCCGTTGGGGATCCGTAAAGCGGTCAGCAACGGCAGCCATTTTGACGTCTGGAGCAGTACGCTGATTATTATCGGCTATGCCATCCCGGCGTTCCTGTTTGCCATTTTGCTGATCGTTATCTTTGCCGGCGGCAGCTATTTCGATCTCTTTCCGCTGCGCGGGCTGGTGTCAGCCAACTTCGACAGCCTGCCCTGGTACCAAAAAATCCTCGACTATCTCTGGCATATCACCCTACCGGTGCTGGCAACGGTGATCGGCGGTTTTGCCGCCCTCACGATGCTGACCAAAAACAGCTTTCTTGATGAAATCCGCAAGCAGTACGTGGTTACCGCACGCGCCAAGGGCGTCAGCGAAAAGCAGATCCTTTGGGGCCACGTGTTTCGCAACGCGATGCTGCTGGTGATTGCCGGTTTCCCGGCCACCTTTATCAGTATGTTTTTTACCGGCTCGCTGCTGATTGAGGTGATGTTCTCGCTAAACGGACTGGGGCTGCTGGGCTATGAGGCCACCGTATCTCGCGATTACCCGGTCATGTTCGGCACGCTGTATATTTTTACCCTGATTGGCCTGCTGCTGAATATCATCAGCGATATCAGCTATACGCTGGTCGATCCGCGAATCGATTTTGAGGGCCGCTAATGACATTTTTTAGTCCCGTCAATCAGGCCCGCTGGGCGCGTTTTCGCCACAACCGCCGCGGCTACTGGTCGCTATGGCTCTTTTTAGCGCTTTTCGCCTGTAGCCTGTGCGCAGAGCTTATTGCTAACGATAAGCCGCTGCTGGTCCAGTACCGCGGCAGCTTCTACGTTCCGCTCCTGAAAAACTACAGTGAGACCACCTTCGGCGGCAGCTTTGCCACCGCCGCCGACTATCAGGACCCGTGGCTGCAAAAACGGCTGGCGGATAACGGCTGGGCCCTGTGGGCGCCGGTTCGTTTCGGCGCGACGACCATTAATTTCGCCACCGACGCGCCCTTCCCTTCGCCGCCGTCAGGACAGAACTGGCTGGGCACCGATGCCAACGGCGGGGACGTGCTGGCGCGTATTCTGTACGGCACGCGCATTTCCATTCTCTTTGGACTGCTGCTGACCTTCTTCTCCAGCGTACTGGGGGTGATGGCCGGTGCCGTTCAGGGGTATTACGGCGGGAAGATTGACCTCTGGGGGCAGCGGTTTATCGAAGTCTGGTCGGGAATGCCGACGCTGTTTCTGATTATCCTGCTCTCAAGCGTTGTACAGGCCAACTTCTGGTGGCTGCTGGCCATTACCGTGCTGTTCGGCTGGATGACGCTGGTCGGCGTGGTCCGGGCTGAGTTCCTGCGCACCCGTAACTATGATTATATCCGCGCCGCGCAGGCGCTCGGCGTCAGCGATCGCGCCATTATTCTGCGCCATATGCTGCCTAACGCCATGGTCGCCACCCTGACCTTCCTGCCGTTCATTCTGTGCAGTTCGATAACCACCCTGACCTCGCTCGATTTCCTCGGTTTTGGCCTGCCGCTGGGCTCCCCTTCGCTGGGCGAACTGCTGTTGCAGGGCAAAAACAACCTCCAGGCGCCCTGGCTGGGCATCGCCGCTTTTCTGTCGGTGGCGGTCCTGCTGACGTTATTGATTTTTATTGGTGAAGCGGTTCGCGACGCCTTTGACCCAAGCAAGGCGGTGTAGCATGACGCAACCTTTGTTAGATATCGATAACCTCTCCATCGCCTTTCGCCAGCAGGGTGAAACTACCCCCGTCGTCAGCGAACTGTCGCTGCAGATTGCCGTCGGCGAGACCCTGGCGCTGGTCGGCGAGTCCGGCTCCGGGAAGAGCGTGACCGCGCTATCGGTGCTGCGGCTACTCCCGTCGCCGCCGGTCAGCTATCCTGCCGGCGACATCCGTTTTCACGGCCAGTCGCTGCTGCACGCGGATGAACGCACCCTGCGCGGCGTGCGCGGTAACCGCATTGCGATGATCTTTCAGGAGCCGATGGTTTCGCTTAATCCACTGCATACTCTGGAAAAACAGCTGTACGAAGTGCTCTCTTTGCATCGCGGGATGCGCAAAGAAGCGGCGCGCGGGGAAATCCTCGACTGCCTCGATCGCGTCGGCATCCGCAACGCGCCCCGGCGGCTGGCCGACTATCCCCATCAGCTTTCCGGCGGCGAGCGCCAGCGGGTGATGATCGCCATGGCGCTGTTAACCCGCCCGGAGCTGCTTATCGCCGACGAACCCACCACCGCGCTGGACGTGTCGGTGCAGGCGCAAATCCTCACGCTGCTGCGGGAGCTGAAGCAAGAGTTGAATATGGGGCTGCTGTTTATCACCCATAATCTGAGCATCGTTCGTCAGCTCGCCGACCGCGTCGCGGTGATGCAGAACGGCCGCTGCGTGGAACAAAACGGCTGCCGGGCGCTGTTTTCCGCCCCCGAACACCCTTATACCCGCCGCCTGCTGGATAGCGAGCCGTCGGGCGATCCCGTCCCGCTCGCACCCGATGCCCCGGTGTTGCTGCGGGCGGAAAATTTGACTATCGCTTTCCCGATACGTAAAGGTCTGCTGCGGCGAGTTGTCGATCATAACCGGGTCGTTAACGCCCTCAGCTTTCATTTGCGCGCGGGAGAAACGCTGGGGCTGGTCGGCGAGTCCGGATCGGGCAAAAGCACCACCGGGCTGGCGCTTCTGCGTCTGATTCATTCCGATGGCGCGATCGCCTTTGACGGTGAGGCGCTTCAGGGACGTAATCGCCGGCAGATGCTGCCGCTGCGTCGTCGCATGCAGGTGGTCTTTCAGGATCCTAACTCATCGCTAAACCCGCGGCTCAACGTGCTGCAAATTATCGAAGAGGGATTGCGCGTCCATCAACCGACGCTCGCGCCGGCCGAACGGGAGCAGGCGGTGATTCAGGTGATGCAGGAGGTCGGCCTCGATCCATACTCACGGCATCGCTACCCTGCCGCCTTCTCCGGCGGCCAGCGTCAGCGCATCGCGATCGCCAGGGCGCTGGTCGTCAAACCGCAGCTTATCGTGCTGGATGAGCCCACCTCATCGCTGGATAAAACCGTGCAAGCGCAAATCCTCGCGCTGCTGAAGGCGTTACAGCAAAAGCATCAGCTGGCCTATATTTTTATCAGCCATGATTTACGCGTCGTGCGGGCGTTGTGTCATCAGGTGATGGTGCTGCGGCAGGGAGAAGTCGTCGAGCAGGGTGAGTGCGAGCGCGTATTTACCGCTCCGCAGCAGGAGTATACCCGTCAGCTGCTGGCGTTAAGCTGACGGTCAGAAGGGATTGTTGCCGGAGAAAGGTTCCGCAATCGCCACGCCGAAATTTTTCAGGCGGCAGGTTGCAGCGAATTCGTCCTGACGGTTAACAAACAGGCACGGTTCCCCTTCGCATTCAACGACAGAGCTGTCGACCTCGATGTCGCTAAGCGCCTGGCTGAGCTTATGCATGACCGGCCACGCGCTTTCGCCATCGGGGCTGAGTAATTTCAACGCCACGAGGCTGTTTTCGCTCTGGGCGCCGTTTTGCGGAATCGGTTCAACTCTTGAACCTGCAAAACCGGCCAGCCAGCGATAGCTCTGCGGCAGACGGTGTACGATAGAGAGTTGCAGTGTATTCACGTGTTTACCCCGGAAGCAAAATACTTCACAATAATTTTACATCAATACTAACACATTATTGACAACCAGTCCTCTTCCTGCACAGAAAACGCTTACACCAGTGGCATAGCCGTGTTATTGGTTTGTAATGTAAAAGTTTATAATTGTGCAGATGGAACATCTTCGGGCTATATGTACCCGTTTCTGTGATCTAAAACAACTTTTTTATCGCAATCATGCGACTTTTTGAACGATTTGATTTTACATAAAATAAACAAATCGCTGAACAGAGAAGCCAGATTTGGTTGACATGCATCAAAAAAAGGGGCGATATCGCCCCCTGAAAGTCGCTTAGCGCGCGGCTTTGCGCCGTCGGCTGGCGTAGAGGTAAAAGAGGATGGAGCTGCTGGCGCAGAAGGCGATAGAAATCAGCATTGGCCAGGCGGTGGTAAACGTCGCCATCGACAGCAGCGCGCCGACAATGGCGCCAATCCCGAAACGGAACGTCCCTGCCAGCGAGGAAGCGGTCCCGGCCATATGCGGAAACTCATCGAGAATCACCGCCATCGCGTTAGAGGAGACCATCGAAACGCAGCCGATGAACGCCGCCACGCCAAACACCAGCGCCCAGAACCCCACGCCAAACAGCGCGCACACGACCATCCACGCCGCCATCGCAAACTGGATCCATAGCCCGGCGCGGAACATGTTCAGCGCCCCAACCCGCCGCACAAAACGGCTGTTGATCATGGTCATGACAAACAGGAAGACGACGTTCAGCGCAAAATAGTAGCCAAAGTGCTGCGGTGAAACGTGGTTGATATTGATATAGACAAACGGGCCGGCGCTCAGAAACGAGAACATCCCGGCGAAGCTGAAACCGCTTGCCAGCATATAGCTCAGCACCCGCTTGTGGCGAAACAGCGTCGCGAAGTTGCCGAGCGTAGTGCGAATATGAAATTTCTGCCGGCGTTCCGGCGGCAGGGTCTCGCTAATAAAGAAGGCGATCATCGCCGAGGCTAATAGCGCCGCCACCGCGAGGATCCAGAAGATCGCATGCCAGCTAAACCACACCAGCACCGCTCCGCCGACCATCGGCGCCACCAGCGGCGCGACGGTGGTCACCAGCATGACGAACGACATCATCCGCGAGAACTCTTCCTTGGGATAGATATCGCGCATCAGGGCGTTAATCACCACGCTCGCCGCCGCGGCCGCCAGGCCGTGGAAAAAGCGCATGGTGATCAGCATATCGATAGTCTGCGACAGCGCGCAGGCCACCGCCGCCGCGGCAAAAACCAACGTACCGCCCAGTATCACCGGTTTACGCCCCATGCTGTCCGCCATTGGGCCATATAAAAGCTGGCCCAGGGCAAAGCCCAGAATATAGGTACTGAGCGTCATCTGCGCGCTGCCGTCCGGCACATTAAACTGCGCCGCAATCACCGGCAGCGCCGGAAGATACATATCAATCGACAGCGGCATTAACATGGCCAGCAGGCCAAGAATAAACACAATCCCTAATGAAGAATTCTGCTTTGCCGTCACGTTTTACTCCGCGCATGTTGGCCGCCAACGCTGGCAATTTCTTCTGCCGTCAGCGGACGATATTCACCCGGCGCCAGCGACGCATCAAGCGCGATATCGCCAATACGTTCGCGATGCAGGCCAATCACATGATTCCCCACCGCGGCAAACATCCGCTTCACCTGATGGTAGCGCCCTTCGCTAATGGTCAGGCGGACTTCGGTCGGCGTCACCACTTCCAGCACCGCCGGTTTGGTCAGGTCTTTCTCATTATGCAGCTGAACGCCTTTGGCAAACTGCTCGGCGGTGGACTCATCCAGCGGATTTTCCAGCGTCACCAGATAGGTTTTTTCGCAATGGTGGCGTGGGGAAGTAATGCGGTGCGACCACTGGCCATCGTCGGTCAACAGCACCAGTCCGGTGGTGTCGATATCGAGTCGACCCGCGGCGTGCAGCTTCCACGCGGTCGGCTCTTCAATAAAATAAAGAATGGTCGGATGATCGGGATCGTCGGTGGAACAGACATAGCCCTGCGGCTTGTTCAGCATAAAGTATCGCGGCCCGACCTGGAGCTGCAGCAAATTGCCATCGTATTCGACCTGGTGTTCCGGCTGCACTTTAAAAGCACCGTCGCGCACGATTTCGCCGTCTACCGTTACGCGTTTCGCCCGCAGTTCCCGCGTGGCGATAGCCCGGCTGACTTCCAGTTGTTGAGAGATAAATTTATCAAGTCGCATTGCGTTCGTGAGGCCTGTTGTCTTACCTGGAGAGATGCGCGCCTGGCGCGCAGAGAAGCGCCCAGTATACCGGGAGTTGCCGGCAGCGGACAGAGTGAAATGCCGTTTCACCCGCTTTCATGGCATAATAGCGTTCGGTTTCCAGAATGCGTTATCTCCATGTCGTTTACCCTGCGTCCTTATCAACAGGAAGCGGTTGCCGCCACGCTCAACCACTTCCGCCGTTCCCAACAGCCTGCGGTTATCGTGCTGCCTACCGGCGCCGGTAAAAGCCTGGTGATCGCCGAGCTGGCGCGCGTGGCGCGAGGCCGCGTGCTGGTGCTGGCTCACGTTAAAGAGCTGGTGGCGCAAAACCACGGCAAATATTGCGCGCTGGGGCTGGAGGCGGATATTTTCGCCGCCGGCCTGGCGCGTAAAGAGAGCCAGAGCAAGGTGGTGTTCGGCAGCGTGCAGTCGGTGGCGCGCAACCTGGCGCAGTTTGACAGCGCCTTTTCGCTGCTGATCGTCGATGAGTGCCACCGCATCGGCGATGATGAGAACAGCCAGTATCAGCAGATACTGACGCATCTGCGCCTGCATAATCCTCAGCTGCGGCTGCTGGGCCTGACCGCGACGCCCTACCGCCTCGGCAAAGGCTGGATCTATCGTTTCCACTATCACGGCATGGTGCGCGGCGACGAGCGCGCGCT
>OJVE01000611.1_pt1 | contig 10888 bp, 9 predicted proteins | sample 1600081 | NCBI WGS metagenome assembly OJVE01 (sample SAMN04436789, study PRJEB24849) | human gut metagenome | biome: human gut; feature: NICU; material: stool | host: Homo sapiens | place: USA: Saint Louis, MO | collected 2011-04-13 | reverse complement strand
TATAGCCGCCGTTATTCTCGGCCATTTTCTGCTTCACGATGTCCGCGCCGATGGTCGCCGCAAGGTGATTTGCCTGACCGGTCAGATCCGCAGACACGTGGTAATCCACACCGTCTTTTTTGAACGAGCCGTTACGCAGATAGGCCCACAGCACGGTTACCATGCCCAGCTCGTGGGCGCGCTCGAACGCCGCGGAGATCTCTTCTATCTGACGACGCGACTGTTCAGAACCGAAATAGATGGTTGCCCCGACCGCCACCGCACCCATATTGAACGCCTGCTCGACGCTGGCGTAGAGCGTCTGGTCGTATTCGGTTGGGTAGCTCAGGGTTTCGTTGTGGTTCAGCTTAACGAGGAACGGAATGCGGTGGGCATAGCGACGCGACACGGAGGCCAGCACGCCGTAGGTGGAGGCCACGCAGTTACAGCCCGCCTCAATCGCCAGCTCGACGATATTTTTCGGATCAAAATAGAGCGGGTTCGCGGCAAACGATGCCCCCGCAGAGTGTTCAACGCCCTGGTCAACGGGCAGAATAGAGAGGTACCCGGTTCCGCCCAGGCGGCCGGTATTATAAAGCGTCTGCATGTTTCGCAATACGGCAGGAGGACGGTTGTTGTCGACCATGACGCGGTCTACGTAATCATGGCCAGGCAGATAAAGCTGGTCGGCTGGAATGGTCATACAACGATGCTGTAAAAGGCTGTCGGCGTCTTTGCCAAGCAGCTGCGCAATATCAGTCATAGTGATGCTCCCGTATGTCCGACATGATGTCGGAGCGTGTGATCCAAGCCCACGTTTTTGCAGGCAGACTAAGCCTGGTACCGACTTAACCTATTTTCCACCATTTGCAACTTTTTTAAGCACATTCTGCTGGCTCGTTTCATGTACAACATTTTTGTTACACTGATCAAACAATCGCCTTAAAGGTATTTAAAAGGTATTATCACATGGTATGTTACATGCGTACCTCTGACATGCAGGATTAAAAAATGAAAACGAAAGTCCAACTGTCATTCATGATGTTTGTTGAATGGTTTATCTGGGGCGCGTGGTTTGTGCCGCTGTGGCTGTGGCTGAGCAAGAGCGGGTTTACCGCTGAGGAAATTGGCTGGTCCTATGCCTGTACCGCTATTGCCGCGATCCTCTCTCCTATCCTGGTCGGCTCGCTGACCGACCGTTTCTTCGCCGCCCAGAAAGTGCTGGCCGTGCTGATGTTCGCTGGCGCGATTCTGATGTATTTCGCAGCACAGCAAACCCAGTTCAGCACCTTCTTCCCGCTGTTACTGGCCTACTCCCTGACCTATATGCCGACCATCGCGCTGACGAACAGCATCGCTTTTGCGAACGTCGATGACGTGGAGGCTGATTTCCCGCGCATCCGCGTGATGGGCACCATCGGCTGGATTGCATCCGGTCTGGCGTGCGGCTTCCTGCCGCAGATGATGGGCTATAGCGACATCTCTGACACCAATTTCCCGCTGCTGATGACCGCTGCCAGCTCCCTTCTGCTCGGCGTCTTCGCACTTTTCCTGCCGAATACCCCGCCGAAGAGCACCGGCAAGCTGGATATCAAAGTGATGCTGGGGCTGGATGCGCTGATCCTGCTGCGCGATAAAAACTTCCTGGTGTTCTTCTTCTGCTCATTCCTGTTCGCCATGCCGCTGGCTTTCTACTACATCTTTGCCAACGGCTATCTCACCGAAGTGGGGATGAAAAACGCCACCGGCTGGATGACCCTCGGCCAGTTCTCTGAAATCTTCTTCATGCTCGCTCTGCCGTTCTTTACCAAACGCTTTGGTATTAAGAAGGTCTTGCTTCTGGGCCTGATCACCGCCGCCATTCGCTACGGCTTCTTTGTTTACGGCGGCGCCGAACAATACTTCACCTACGCCCTGCTGTTCCTCGGCATTCTGCTGCACGGCGTAAGCTATGACTTCTATTACGTCACCGCGTACATCTACGTGGATAAAAAAGCGCCCGTGCATATGCGCAACGCGGCGCAGGGCTTGATCACGCTGTGCTGTCAGGGCTTTGGTAGCCTGCTGGGTTACCGTCTCGGCGGCGTGATGATGGAAAAAATGTTCGCCTATAAAGAGCCGGTGAATGGGCTGACCTTCAACTGGGCCGGAATGTGGACGTTTGGTGCAATCATGATTGTAGTGATTGCCGTGCTGTTTATGCTGTTTTTCCGCGAATCGGATAAAGAGATCACCGCAATTGAGGTGGTTGATGGCGATACCGCGCTGACACGAGGGGAAGTTAAATGAAACAAGACCGTATTCTCGGTGCTCTTTACGGGCAGGCGTTAGGGGATGCGATGGGGATGCCGTCTGAACTGTGGCCGCGCAAGCGGGTGAAAGCGCACTTCGGCTGGATCGACCGTTTCTTACCCGGCCCGGCTGAGAATAATGCCGCCTGCTACTTTAATCAGGCCGAATTTACGGATGATACGTCGATGGCGCTGTGCCTGGCCGACGCGATTATCGAATGCGACGGGGAAATTAATCCTGACGTTATCGGTAAGCATATTCTGGACTGGGCGCTGGATTTTGACGCGTTCAATAAGAATGTGCTCGGCCCGACCTCCAAAATTGCCCTGAACGCCATCCGTGACGGCAAGCCGGTGAGCGAGCTGGAAAATAACGGCGTCACCAACGGGGCGGCGATGCGCGCCTCCCCGCTGGGATGCCTGCTACCGGCCACGCGTCTGGCACATTTTGTTGAACAGGTTGCGTTAGCCTCCAGCCCGACCCATAAATCGGATCTCGCCATCGCCGGTGCGGTGGTGATCGCGTGGGCGGTTTCACGCGCTATCGACGGCGAGCGCTGGCAGAACATCGCCGATGCCCTGCCGGGTATTGCCCGTGCGGCGCAGGAGGCGAACACCACCACTTTCAGCGCATCGCTTTCCGCTCGTATTGAGCTGGCCCTGAAAACCGTGCGCGAAGCCAACGGTACGGAGACCGCCAGCGAGCAGATCTATCAGCTTATTGGCGCGGGCACGAGCACACTGGAGTCCGTTCCGGCGGCGATTGCGATGGTCGAACTCGCGGGCACCGATCCGAACCGCTGCGCGGTGTTATGCGCCAACCTGGGCGGTGATACTGACACTATCGGCGCGATGGCAACGGCCATCTGTGGCGCGCTGCACGGTGTACAGGCCATTGATCCGGCGCTTAAAAGCGAACTTGATGCCGTAAACCAGCTTGATTTCGGACGCTACTGCGAAAAACTGCTGCACTTCCGGGAGCAAAGGGAGGGCGTATGAGTGCTTTTGCCCGCCGTCTCGAAACCCTTCACGCTACGCGCCCCGTAACGGTGCTCGGCGCGGCGGTCATCGACGTGATTGCCGACGCCTACGCCCTGCCCTGGCGCGGGTGTGATATCGAGCTTAAGCAACAGGGAGTGAATATTGGCGGCTGCGCGCTGAATATCGCCATCGCCCTCAAGCGGCTCGGCATTGCAGCGCAAAACGCGCTTCCCGTTGGCCACGGCGTGTGGGCCGATATTATCCGTAACGCCATGGCGAAGCAGGATCTGCACAGCGCCGTGGAAGCGGAAACGGGCGATAACGGCTGGTGCCTGGCGCTGGTGGAGCCTGACGGTGAACGGACCTTCATGTCGTTTAGCGGTGTGGAGAATCAGTGGCAGCAACGCTGGCTGGACGGGTTAAGCGTGCCGGAGAAAAGCCTGGTCTATTTGTCCGGCTACCAGCTGGCGTCGCCCAGCGGCGAGCTGCTGACGGCCTGGGTGGAACGTCTTCAGGATGTGACGCTCTTTATCGATTTCGGTCCGCGCATCGCGGATATTCCCGACCCGCTGATGGCGCGGATTATGGCCCGTAAACCGGTTGTCTCGCTCAATCGGCAGGAGGCGGAACTTGCCGCCGAATGGCTTGGCGTGAACGTGGAACAGCTCGGCACTCAGTGGCAGCAACGGTTTGGCGCTGCGCTAATCGTACGCCATGATAAAGACGGGGCGGTCTGGTACGACGGTGACGCTTCCGGACACGTTCCGGCGTTTCCTGCTACCGTCGTCGATACCATCGGTGCCGGTGACAGCCATGCGGGAGGTACCCTTGCCGGGCTGGCTGCGGGATGGTCACTGCCAGAGTCGGTACAGCTTGGCAATGCCGTGGCCGCCTGGGTAGTCAGCCATCGCGGTGGAGACTGCGCCCCCACGCGCGAGGCCCTACTCCTCGCACACAAAGACGTATAGGTCGCTGCGGCAGTAGCTGATGCTGTACTCAATTGGCCGCTGCTGTTGATCGAGCGCGACTTGCTTGATCACCAGCACCGGTATCTTATCGTCCATCTTGATATGCGCCTGAAACTCGCTGTCCGGCATCCGGGCGCTGACGCGGGAACGGGTGCGCTGCGGAAAGATATTCTGGCTGCGGAAGTAATCATAAAGCGAGACGCCAATGTCGTCCGGGTTGGGAATTAATCCTACCGGTACCCAGGACTCCTCTATCGATACCGCATCGTCATCCACGTAACGGATGCGCTTAAGCAAAAACACATCGCTTTCCGGCGCAAGGGAAAGATGGCGGGCGATCTCTTCCGGGCACTTCACGATGCGTTTATTGACCCACAGGGTGTTGGGCGTTTTGCCACGCAGCACCACCTGCTGAGAAAAGCCGCGCGCCTCTTTCAGCGAATATTCAAAGATATTGTTGATTTGCGTCCCGTATCCACGCGCGCGGGTAACGACGCCAGCCTCTTCCAGCGCCTGCATGGCTTTACGCACCGTAATACGCGACACTCCGGCCAGCTGGCTCAGATCGCGCTCGCCGGGCAAAATATTACCGTGCGCGAGCACACCGCTGCGCACCGCGTTCTTAACCGTTTCGGCAAATTTCAGATACAGCGGCGTGTTGTCCGGTGCGGCAATTCGTTCCTTGAGTTGAGCAATTAACCGGGTATGCGCTTGTTCCATCTCTGTTTTTCTCTGGCATGAGTTTCATGCCAGTATACGGCTTACCACCATGCATGAAAATGGTGAACCGGACCAATACCGTGACCCACTTCCAGAGAATCGGCTTTTGCCAGCGCGCCCGAGAGCCAGACCTTCGCCTCCTGCACCGTATCCGCCCATGTGGCGTGACGAGGACGCAGCGCCGCCAGCGCCGCCGAGAGCGTACAGCCCGTGCCGTGGGTGTTTTTGGTCTGGACGCGTGGCGCGGTGAAACGTTGCGTGCCATCGTGGGTGAAAAGCCAGTCCGGGCTTTCTGCATCATCAAGATGGCCGCCTTTCATCAGCACCGCGTGACACCCCATCGCCAGCAGCGCATTCCCCTGCTCTTTCATCTCACGTTCGTTTTGCGCGTGTGGCGCATCCAGCAGCGCGGCGGCTTCAGGCAGGTTTGGCGTGATCAGCGCAACCTGCGGCAGCAGCTTTTTACGCAGGGTGTCGACAGCCGAGGCGGAGAGCAGCGGATCGCCGCTTTTGGCCAGCATCACGGTATCAAGCACCACGTTTTTTATCTGGTAGTGTTTGAGACGTTCAGCGACCGCTTCAACAATGTCCGCCTCTGCCAGCATGCCGATCTTGGTGGTGTCGATACGTACGTCGCTGAATACCGAATCCAGCTGCGCGGCGACAAAATCCGGGTCAATGCGATACACCGACTGTACGCCGCGCGTGTTTTGCGCAACCAGCGCGGTGATAACCGAGCACCCATATGCGCCGAGCGCAGAGAAGGTTTTCAGGTCTGCCTGGATCCCCGCTCCGCCGCTTGGATCGGTTCCCGCAATAGTCAGGGCATTAATACGTGTCATACCTGTTCCTCCAGCGCGTAAAGCGCGTCCAGAAACGCGGAGACAAAGCTGCCGGGCCCCCGGCTTTGAGTCAGGGCAACTGACCCTGCGCGCTTCATAAAGCCGCAGGCTGCCGCCGCGTTATCAAGCCTGTCGCCAGGCAGCGAGCAGCAGGCGGCGACGACCGCCGAGAGCGCACAGCCAGTTCCTACCACGCGGGTCATCAGCGGGTCGCCCCCCGCGACCGTACGGGTTCGCTGGCCGTCGGTGATGTGATCCACTTCCCCTGTGACGACTACAACGGCGTGGGCCTGGCGGGCAAGCGCCTGCGCAGCGGTCAACGCGCTCGCTGCCGTATCGGTGGAATCGACCCCACGTCCGCCCGCACTCATTCCGGCAAGGGCGAGGATTTCGGAGGCGTTGCCACGAATGGCCGCAGGTTTAAGGGATAATATTTGCTGGCAAAAACGGGTGCGGAACGCCAGCGCGCCAACCGCGACGGGGTCCAGAACCCAGGGTGTGCCCGCGCCTACCGCGCTCTCAATAGCCCGACGCATCGACTGGGCGCGCGGCGCGGTGAGCGTGCCAACGTTGACGAGCAGGGCATCGGCAAGCGCGGCAAACTGTTCCGCTTCCTCGGCTTCGATCACCATTGCCGGGGAAGCACCGAGCGCGAGCAGAACGTTGGCGGTGAAGGTCTGCACGACATCGTTGGTCATACAGTGCGTGAGCGGGGAACGGGTTCGGAATTGATGTAAAACGTGTGAGTCGAGCAGGTCAGGCTGCATGGTTTCGCTCCTGCCGTGCGGAAAGAAGCGATGACCGGGTAGGCATCTGACTTCCCTACGCTGGCATTATCCAGATCAGGTAATACGGGTATTTCTCAGCCTTCACAAGGAAGGGCACCCCGAGTCAAAATACTTATAAAACAATCATTTACACACAAACAATTTGTAGGTGTTTAGTGTAACCGGGGCCGTAGGCAGGGTGCAAGATTTTTCGAATTATCACAGTATTTATCACAGCAGTTATCACACCTGGAATAGCTAAATCACATAATGAAGCACCTGAAATGTGTTAACCCGCTTGTATACCGCTTAATGATGTTGAGCGTAGGAAAGTAGGCCGCAAAGCTAAAGCATTTGCGACCGTCGAAAGCTAAAGCCTTCCCGGTCATCGCTTCTTCACGCAAGGCAGGAGCGAACACAAAAGACTAAGAGCACCGATAAGGAAAGGCAGAAAGGAATCAATGAGAGCGACGATAGGAAGCATCAGCAATGTTTTCATAAGAGGTAATGAAACGAAACGTATCAATACTATAGAGTTTATTACCTGGATCTTTTGCATCTTTATCGAGGCAAATTTTATTATGCGGATCTAACCAATCTTCATACCCTTCAAGTGTTTTGATGTCGTTAGCAAAATTAGCAAAACAACACCAACGAGGGGCAACACTACAACCTTTATAGCTAGGGAAATCTAAGTGATACTTTTCACTATAACAACGTGTAAGCATATGTACCCATAAACTATAGATTCTTGTAAGTTTTCCATTAATCGTAGTTGGTACACCCACTCCTATAAAACCAACCTCACAAACCGAGATTGCATAGGGATCTTTTACTTGTCCTGATTTTAAATTTCTTGCTCTAACCTTTGTAATGAAACCTGTATTATCAAATTTGATAGTTACGCTATCTTTGTTTGTATAATCAATGACAGTACAAAACCCACAAATGTTAGTAATGAATACATCACCAATAGTGATAGATGATTTTGGCATAATATTTACTTCCTTGTTTATCAGGCGGTATAAACAAAAACCTCCTAAATGATTAGATGATTCCCCGCCTGGAGATCTTCCTTTCATATTAGGAGGTTTCGTTATTTTATCACTAACGTGATCACAAACATGTTTTGAGAAGCTTAATTCTCGAATAAAAAAAAGCTGGCAAATATTCTAATAATAAACACCAACTTAAAAACAATCAGACATTCCGGTTGTCAATAATTGTTTTTTGTTCCTGAAATTACTTATCCATCCATACATAAATAACAGGGAGCTTCGCAAGCGCTTACGATTACTTTGTATAAATATATATGGATGATTAAATAATTTCGCAAGCTGAACGCAAGCTTAATATTCCGATAAGAGGGAAAACCACAATAAGGTAAAAGGGCATAAGAGAACGATAAGGGAAATAACTAACTCTCTTATATAAATTTTATTGGCTTTTGCTTTTCTCTATCGGTGTTTTTGAATTTAATGTTTTGATTTTACTTACAACCAAATCTATGATTTGTGTTGTTATTAGAAGGATTAGAAAGTAGATTAATAACTTTCTTTAATTGCTTACCTATACGAATAAAACAAGTTTTATTCGAGTAAGTCAAAATCAAAAACATATTTACAAAGAGTAATAAGTAACTCCTGAAGTATTTATGAATTTGTAAGCTTTGCTTACTTTCATTCATTGCTCTCCTGTGTGAATATTCTCTTTTAATATTTAATTATAGCAACACTTGAAAAGGTCTTAGTGCCAGATTTTGTTACTTTTTTTACATTTTATTAAAAAATAGCACTTTTTGTTAAAAATCTTATATTAACCCGTTTTTCCTCATTCATAATGCTTACTTTCAGCTTCAATTAAAGTTAATTTCATATGAAAGTTATGAATTATGATTCAAAGTATACATTTAAAAAATCCATTGAATGAACTTGAAATATAATTTCATTTATAAACATCAACTTATACATCTAAAAACACAGCGTCTATACAACCCCTTGTTTTGTAATGCTTAAATGCCTTTAATATCACATCCAACCATTTAAGCTATATGTGCTAACTGTGATTTAGATCAACATTTCCAAACGTAAACTATTTATAGTTCAGCACCGTTACCACTTAATTAAATTAATGCGAGCCTTTCAAATGAAATGTATTAACAAATCAGTAATGGTTATTACTGTTTTTGGCATCCTGTTATCTAGTGTTGCTAAAGCTGCTACACCCGCTAGTGATGTAGTTCTTTCCAGTGGTCAGGATCTGGAAACAGCACATAGTAATTTGCAAGGTCAAGTTGATGGTCTATCGAATGATATTGCTGATGTGTATTTTAACAAAATCCCTGCAATCAATCAGGTAAATAGTCAACAAGATACAGCTATTAATGCTGCTTCCTCTGCTGCTTCTACTGCACAAGATACGGCGGATCAGGCTAAAACATTAGCTGATAAAAACGCTTCCCATATTGCGGCTTCTGATACTGTTGTAATTGAGCAAGGTAAACGCCTTACCACTGTTGAAGGTAATCAGGCTAGTGATCACGTTGAAATCCTGCGTAATGCACAAACAGCAAATAGTGCATTAACTGCTGCAACAGCTAATACTTCTGCTATTGATAACGTCAACAGTGACTTACAAGGGGCTAAACAGCTTCTTGCTGATAAAGCACAGATTGCGCAAGATACAGCTAATCAAGCCGATACAAACGCTAACACTGCTCTTATCATGGCTGGTAATAACTCCACCCGTCTTACAGCATTAGAAAACACTCCTAAGCCGACTAACGGCGTAGATGGTAAAGATGGTGTTGATGGTAAAAACGGGATCGATGGTAAAGATGGTGCTACAGGTGCGCAAGGTTTAAAAGGTGATACAGGCGCACAAGGTATAGCTGGGAAAGATGGTGCTCCAGGTGTTAAGGGTGAGAAAGGAGATAAAGGAGATTCCATCAAAGGTGATAAGGGCGACACTGGCGCTAAAGGTGATAAAGGGGATAAAGGGGATAAAGGGGATAAAGGGGATAAAGGGGATAAAGGGGATGCAGGTAAAGCTGGCTCTAACGGAATCACAACTACCATCACTAAGAAAGAAGTTGATACTAAAACTATCAATCTGGTTAAGTCACTCAATACCCAAACTACAGCACAAGCTAAAGATCTGAAAGCTGCTCAACAAGTGTTCGCACAAGCGCAAGCTAACACTAACTCTCAATTCAAGAGCCTGAAAGATGAAGTTGATAGCAATAAGAAAGAAGCCCGTTCAGGTGCTGCTAGCGCTGTAGCTATCGCCTCTATGCCTCAAGTAGAGAAAGAACAGGCTGTCATGTTCTCTGCTGGTGTAGGTAGCTTTAAAGACGAGCAAGCTGTTAGTGTGGGTGCATCCTTCCACGTTGGTAGCAACACCATCGTTAAAGCTGGCGTAAGCGATTCTACAAATAATGATCTTGCTATGGGCGCAGGCATCGGGATTGGCTTTTAAGAAAAACACGTAACTCGACTACATTCATAATAGAGGAAGCTTTTCAGGGCGACAGTACTTCGCTGATGGAAAGTATGATGATGGCCAATAACATGCTCAAACACATTTTTATTTCAGCTGCCCTGTATCTATTGCTTATTTCGGTCGGGGTCTGGATCGGCATTATGTACGTTTCTTATTATTTGTGTCGTTTTTAAGGTGATAAAATGAAAAAATCAATGATGCTAGTGTTAAGCGCTGCCGTACTTGCTGGGTGTATTTCGCCTGCACACGCTATTAGCGCACACTATCGTGCTCAGTTAGAGCGCTCGGGATGCACGCAAATTAGCGCTGGCGATGGATCTTGCGATATCAGCAAAACCAAAGCGGAAAACGCGGCACAACACGAACCAACGGCATCCGTTCACGATCCCCTTCGCGAAGCCTCGTTCTCGTCGGATACGGTTAACGCTACCCTTTCTAACGGCTTTTTTAGCGCTACCGTGAACGGCAAAAAAGCCAGCGTTAAACGTCTGAATGCGAATTTCTATGAGATCCATGGTAACGGTTTTGTGATATCGATAAGCCTGGATGAAAACGGTATTACGGACGCGTCATGGAATAAAACAAAGGGACGTGAACACGGCGTTTTACGCGTTACCCAAAAATAAACAGTCTAAGGAGGCTCTCCGCCTCCTTTTAGCCTGCCAGGCGCACAATTTGCCACACTCTTTCATCTGATTTTACAATGCTGACAATCCATATATAAACCACTGTTTTTATTGAGAATAAACTGCATATTTTTGCCGAAAAATGAGGTTATCCCCTCCCCTGTGCCCTGTGTCACAAAACAGTAAACAAATTAACCATTGAGCCCGGTGACA
>OJVE01000603.1_pt1 | contig 11040 bp, 9 predicted proteins | sample 1600081 | NCBI WGS metagenome assembly OJVE01 (sample SAMN04436789, study PRJEB24849) | human gut metagenome | biome: human gut; feature: NICU; material: stool | host: Homo sapiens | place: USA: Saint Louis, MO | collected 2011-04-13 | reverse complement strand
GAACCCAGACCTATGTGCCTCGTGTTTAACTGTCCAACTTTTTGGGGTCAGTACAACCCGAGGCTACCCCTCAACTACCAACAGGTTGAGAGTAGCCTCTTATTCTATTTTTCACAAGGAGTAAAAGGCATGACGCCATTAAAAACTACGTTAGGCATCGTCTTTATTATTTGCCTGACGATAGTGATCTTTACCTTTATTACTCGCGATAAGCTCTGCGAGTTTTCAATAAAGAGTGAACATCAGGAGGTGGCGGCGAAATTAGCCTGCAACCCAGGCTAACCTCTTCGGGCGGAACGCGTGTTCCGCCCGGCTTGTGGGATGCTGAGGTCTTAACGCACCCGTTTTTTTCTTCTGTCACCGCGATTATACTGCGCGGCATGTACCCCGATGATAAGAATCCATGAAAGCCATTTTTCTGTTGTTGTTATTTTTAACCGCCTTTGCCCGTGCCGATGAGATCGGCAGCCAGTATCGAAAACAGGCGGAAGCCGGTGATGCGCGCGCCCAGTATTATCTTGCCGATACGTACTTCAGCTCCGGCGACAGCAAGCAGGCCGCGCTGTGGGCCGAGAAAGCGGCGAAAGGCGGCAATGTCGACGCCATGGCGCTGCTGTCGCAAATCCTCTTTACGCAGGGCGACTACGCACAGGCCAAAGCTCTGGCCCAACAGGCAAACATTGCGGGCAGCAAACGCGGCGCGATCATGCTGGCGCGGGTGCTGGTGAACACGCAAGCAGGCAAGACCGACTACCCGCAGGCCATTAAACTGCTGCAAACGGCGACCGAAGACATCGATAGCGACTCGGCTGTAGACGCGCAACAGCTGCTGGGGCTGATCTATGCCAACGGCGTTGAAGTCCCTCAGGATGACGTGCAGGCTGCGGCGTGGTTCAAGCGGAGTTCGGCTCTGTCCCGGACGGGTTATGCGGAGTACTGGGCAGGCATGCTATTCAGGCAGGGTGAGAAAGGCTTTATCACACCGAATAAACAGAAAGCGCTTTACTGGTTAAACCTGAGCTGTACGGAAGGGTTTGATACCGGGTGTGAAGAGTTTGATGCGTTGAGCGGGGAGTAAATTATTGCCCGGTGGCGCTGCGCTTACCGGGCCTACGGTTATGTAGGCCGGATAAGGCGAAGCCGCCACCCGGCATTTTTACATCATTGGTCAGCCGTTTTATCAAAACGACCCAGCACCTCGCGTTCATACGCCAGCGCTTTTTTACGGTCGAACTTGTGTTCCCACTTGGAGATTACCAGCACCGCCAGCGCATTACCCACCACGTTCAGCGCGGTACGCGCCATGTCGAGGATACGGTCCACACCGGCGATAAACGCCAGGCCTTCCAGCGGAATACCGACGCTGCCCAGCGTCGCCAGCAGCACCACGAAGGAGACGCCCGGCACGCCTGCGATGCCTTTTGAAGTCACCATCAGCGTCAGAACCAGCACGATCTCCTGCCACAGCGACAGGTCAATGCCGTACAGCTGCGCAATAAAGATCGCCGCAATACTCTGATACAGCGTCGAACCATCCAGGTTAAAGGAGTAACCCGTTGGCACCACGAAGCTGGTAATGGACGCCGGCGCACCGTAGGCCTCCATCTTCTCAATGATACGCGGCAGTACGCTCTCGGAGCTTGCCGTGGAGTACGCCAGAATCAGCTCATCCTTCAGGATGCGGATCAGGATCCAGATGCTGAGCCCGCACAGGCGCGCCACAATGCCCAGCACTACCAGCGCGAAGAACAGAATCGCGAAGTGCACCAGAATCACCAGCTTCGCCAGCGGCCACAGGGAGGCAAAGCCGAAGTTCGCTACGGTCACCGCAATCAGCGCGAATACCCCGACCGGCGCATAACGCATCACCATGTGGGTGACTTTGAACATGGTTTCGGAGACAGATCGGAACACGGTCACCAGCGGTTCACGGTGCGTCGCGGGCAGGGAAGAAAGCCCCAGACCAAAGAGTACCGAGAAGAAGATGATCGGCAGCATCTCGCCCTTCGCCATGGACGCGATAATGTTGGTCGGCACCAGCGAGAGAATAGTCCCCATCAGCCCATGCGAATGGCTCTGCACATCGGCGGTTGTGCTTTGGTATTTCGAAATATCCACCGTCGCCAGCTGCGACATATCGATCCCGGCACCAGGCTGGAACACGTTCGCCAGGGTGATGCCAAGAACGATGGCAACCGTGGTGATCACTTCGAAATAGAGAATAGTTTTAACGCCGATGCGGCCTAACTGTTTCGCATCACCGACACCCGCGATACCGACCACCAGCGTCGAGATCACAATCGGCACAACAATCATCTTGATCAGATGAATAAAGATATCGCCCGCTGGCGAGAGAAGGTTCGCAATCAGCCACTCGCGGCTGTCGCTATGGTAATGGAGGTAACTGCCCAGCAAGATGCCCAGCACAAGGGCCAGCAGGATCTGCCAGGCCAGGCTGACTTTCAAATTTTTCATAGAAACTGACTTCCTCAATGAAATCTCCGCACCAGCAAAACTGCATGAATATGGAGACATACTGAAAGGGTATGAATTGTGTTGCGTTGGTTTATGGGATTTTTTAACGCGCCGTATGAGTATCATTTGCACGGCATGCTGCGCAAGCCTTAAAGAACAAGGCATTTCACTGCAAAAAGCGTCATTGACGGTAATTAATAGCAATCCACATCAATAACCGATTGTTATGAAAAAACTTTTACAAAAAAAAAAGTGAATAATTCTTCAGATGAATTATTTCCCTTCAAAGTTTCATTCGCTCAATTTTCATACTCTTCAGACATTGCGTGATCTGTCGCCCAAATACTAAACAAAGCTTGTAAAGCCCCTACTATTAACGTTTTTGCGACATATTATTAACATCTTACAAGGAGAAAAAAAGCCATGAGCCAAATACACAAACACGACATTCCCGCAAACATTGCGGACCGTTGCCTGATAAGCCCGGAGCAGTACCAGGAGAAATACCAGCAGTCCATTTCCAGCCCTGACGCATTCTGGGGTGAACAGGGCCACATCCTCGACTGGATCAAACCTTATCAGAAGGTAAAGAACACCTCTTTCGCGCCGGGCAACGTCTCCATTAAATGGTATGAAGACGGCACGCTGAACCTGGCGGCGAACTGCCTGGACCGCCATCTTGCCGAACGCGGCAACGAAACGGCCATTATCTGGGAAGGCGATGATGCCTCTCAGAGCAAACACATCTCATATAAAGAGCTTCATCGCGACGTCTGCCGCTTCGCCAACGTGCTGCTGGCCCAGGGCATTAAAAAAGGCGATGTGGTGGCGATCTATATGCCGATGGTGCCGGAAGCCGCGGTGGCTATGCTGGCCTGCGCGCGCATCGGCGCGATCCACTCCGTTATTTTTGGTGGCTTCTCGCCGGAGGCGGTTGCCGGACGTATCGTCGACTCGAACTCAAAGCTGGTGATCACCGCTGACGAGGGCGTGCGTGCCGGGCGCGGCATTCCGCTGAAGAAAAACGTCGATGAAGCGCTGAAAAACCCGAACGTGAAATCCATCCATAACGTCATTGTCTTCAAACGCACGGGCGGCAACATTGACTGGCACGAGGGCCGAGACCTGTGGTGGAGCGATCTGATTGAAAACGCAAGCGACCAGCATCAGCCGGAAGAGATGAACGCGGAAGATCCGCTGTTTATCCTTTATACCTCCGGATCCACCGGTAAGCCGAAAGGCGTGCTGCATACCACCGGCGGCTATCTGGTTTACGCGGCCACCACCTTTAAATACGTTTTCGACTACCATCCGGGCGACATCTACTGGTGTACCGCCGACGTGGGCTGGGTCACCGGTCACAGCTACCTGCTGTACGGCCCGCTGGCCTGCGGCGCAACGACGTTGATGTTTGAAGGCGTACCTAACTGGCCAACGCCGGCGCGTATGTGTCAGGTGGTTGATAAGCATCAGGTCAACATTCTCTACACCGCGCCAACGGCGATCCGTGCGCTGATGGCGGAAGGCGATAAAGCCATCGAAGGGACCGACCGCTCTTCCCTGCGCATCCTCGGTTCCGTGGGCGAGCCGATCAACCCGGAAGCCTGGGAGTGGTACTGGAAGAAGATCGGCAACGAGAAGTGCCCGGTGATGGACACCTGGTGGCAGACTGAAACCGGCGGCTTCATGATCACCCCGATGCCGGGCGCCACGCAGTTGAAAGCCGGTTCGGCCACCCGTCCGTTCTTCGGCGTGCAGCCCGCGCTGGTGGACAACGAAGGCAATCCGCAGGAAGGGGCCACCGAAGGCAACCTGGTAATCGTCGATTCCTGGCCTGGCCAGGCGCGTACCCTGTTCGGCGACCATGAGCGCTTCGAACAGACCTACTTCTCAACCTTTAAAAACATGTACTTCAGCGGCGACGGCGCGCGCCGGGACGAAGACGGTTATTACTGGATCACCGGACGCGTGGACGATGTGCTGAATGTTTCCGGCCACCGTCTGGGCACGGCGGAGATTGAGTCTGCGCTGGTGTCGCATCCGAAGATTGCCGAAGCGGCAGTTGTCGGCATTCCTCACAACATCAAAGGCCAGGCGATCTACGCCTACGTCACCCTGAACCACGGCGAGGAGCCGTCGCCAGAGCTGTATACCGAGGTGCGCAACTGGGTGCGTAAAGAGATCGGCCCGCTGGCCACGCCGGACGTGCTGCACTGGACCGACTCACTGCCGAAAACCCGTTCCGGCAAGATTATGCGCCGTATTCTGCGCAAAATCGCAGCAGGCGACACCAGCAACCTCGGTGATACCTCAACGCTTGCCGATCCTGGCGTGGTGGACAAACTGCTCGAAGAGAAGCAGGCCATCGCAATGCCTTCCTAGTGTTTTCTCCCTCTCCCCGTGGGAGAGGGCCGGGGTGAGGGCATCAGACCGCACCTTCCTTCCATCACCCTAACCCTCTCCCCATAGGGGAGAGGGGATAAAAACAAACCAACCTTACCTTTGGAGACTCTGTGATGAATAACGATATTTGTCAGCAGATAGAGAATAGTGCGCACTACAGGGAGCTCGTCGAAAAACGGCAACGGTTTGCCTTTATCCTTTCCATCATCATGCTGGTTATTTACGTCGGCTTTATTCTGCTGATCGCCTTTGCGCCGCAGTGGCTCGGTACGCCGCTGCACGCCGGAACCAGCGTTACGCGCGGCATCCCAATTGGCATTGGCGTTATCGTTATTTCGTTTGTGCTGACAGGTGTGTATGTCTGGCGTGCGAACGGTGAATTCGATCGTCTTAACAGAGAAGTTCTGCGCGAGGTAAAAGCATCATGAAGCGAGTCCTGACGGCGCTTGCCGCCACACTTCCCTTTGCTGCCCATGCGGCAGATGCCCTTACCGGCGAGGTCCAGCGCCAGCCAACCAACTGGCAGGCGATTATCATGTTCCTGATTTTCGTGGTGCTAACGCTTTACATCACCTACTGGGCATCGAAACGCGTGCGCTCCCGTAACGATTACTACACCGCGGGCGGCAACATTACCGGCTTCCAGAACGGGCTGGCGATTGCGGGAGACTTTATGTCTGCCGCCTCGTTCCTCGGGATCTCCGCGCTGGTTTATACCTCGGGGTATGACGGCCTGATCTACTCCCTCGGCTTCCTCGTCGGCTGGCCGATCATTCTGTTCCTGATTGCCGAGCGCCTGCGTAACCTTGGCCGCTACACCTTTGCAGACGTAGCTTCATACCGCCTCAAACAAGGCCCCATCCGCATGCTCTCCGCCTGCGGTTCGCTGGTGGTGGTGGCGCTGTACCTGATTGCGCAGATGGTCGGCGCGGGCAAACTGATCGAGCTGCTGTTCGGTCTGAACTACCACGTCGCGGTGGTGCTGGTAGGCGTGCTGATGGTGATGTACGTCCTGTTCGGCGGCATGCTGGCCACCACCTGGGTACAGATCATCAAAGCGGTACTGCTGCTGTTCGGCGCCAGCTTTATGGCCTTTATGGTAATGAAGCACGTCGGGTTCAGCTTCAATAATCTGTTTACCGAAGCCATGTCAGTGCACCCGAAAGGGGAAGCGATCATGAGCCCGGGCGGGCTGGTGAAAGATCCGATATCCGCGCTCTCGCTCGGTCTCGGCCTGATGTTCGGTACCGCTGGCCTGCCGCATATCCTGATGCGTTTCTTCACGGTGTCTGATGCACGTGAAGCGCGTAAAAGCGTGTTCTACGCCACCGGGTTTATGGGCTACTTCTACATACTGACCTTTATCATCGGCTTTGGCGCGATCATGCTGGTGGGGGCAAACCCGGCGTTTAAAGACGCGGCGGGCGCGCTTATCGGCGGTAACAACATGGCGGCGGTGCATCTGGCCGACGCGGTAGGCGGTAACCTGTTCCTCGGCTTTATCTCTGCCGTGGCCTTCGCCACCATCCTCGCGGTGGTTGCCGGGCTGACGTTGGCTGGTGCGTCTGCGGTATCGCACGATCTCTACGCCAACGTTTTCCGCAAAGGCGCAAGCGAGCGCGATGAGCTGAAAGTCTCCAAAATCACCGTACTGGTGCTGGGCGTCGTCGCCATCCTGCTGGGGATTTTGTTCGAGAAGCAGAACATCGCCTTTATGGTGGGGCTGGCCTTCTCGATTGCGGCAAGCTGTAACTTCCCGATCATTCTGCTCTCCATGTACTGGTCAAAACTGACCACCCGTGGGGCTATGATTGGCGGCTGGCTGGGGCTGCTGACGGCGGTGATTCTGATGATCCTCGGCCCGACCATCTGGGTGCAGATCCTCGGTCACGAAAGCGCTATCTTCCCGTATGAATACCCGGCGCTGTTCTCCATTGCCGTGGCGTTTATCGGGATCTGGTTCTTCTCAGCGACCGACAACTCGCCGGAGGGTAACCTGGAGCGTGAGAAATTCCGCGCCCAGTTTATCCGCTCGCAAACCGGCCTGGGTGTTGAGCAAGGCCGCGCGCACTAAACCTTTTCTCCCCGGTCACTCTGGCCGGGGAACTTAAAACATCACCCACGCTACCAGCGGCGCGATTAATACCATTGTCACGCCCGAGAGCATCATCACCAGGCTTGCAACAACGCCTTCCTGCTGTCCCAGCTCATACGAACGTGCCGTCCCCGCCCCGTGCGACGCCGCGCCAAACCCTGCCCCTTTCGCCATCCCTTCGCGAATGGAAAGGCGCAGAAACAGCACATCCCCCACTGCCATGCCGAACACGCCGGTCACCACCACAAACAGCGCCACCAGATCCGGCTGTCCGCCGAGCGGTTTAGCCGCCGCCAGCGCGAACGGTGTGGTCACCGAGCGTACCGCCAGGCTGCGCTGGATTTCATCAGACAGGGTAAACAGCCGCGCCAGCCAGACCGAGCTGCACACCGCCACTACCGTCGCGGTGACGACTCCCGCGCTGAGCGACATCCAGTGGCGTTTAATAATTGCCAGGTTGTCATACACCGGCACCGCAAAGGCGATAGTCGCCGGGCCGAGCAGCCACAGCAGCCAGTGGGATTCACCAATGTAGTTCTGCCAGGAGATATGGCCGAAGACCAGCATCAGCACCAGCAGGATCGGCGTAAAGACCAGCGGCATCAGCGGCAGCGTGCGAAAGCGGCGATACAGGCGCTTGTTGGCAAAGTAAATGACGACTGTCGCAATCAGGCATAGCACGCTTATCTGAAAGTTAGTCATGCTTCTGCCTGCTGATTTCAAAGCGATACACTTTATCCACCACCCAGGCGGTGGCGCCCAGCACCATCAGCGTGCTCAGGGCGATAACCGCAAAGATGCGCCAGCCGTCGACCATCAGCAGTTGCGCATAATTCACCACCGCCACCACGGCCGGAACGAAGAACAGCAGCATCTCCGCCAGCAGCCAGCGCGCACCGGCCCGCACCCAGCTAAGGGGCAACGCGCGACAGAGGATCAGCGTCAGCATCAGCACCATTCCCACCAGGTTGGCGGGTAAAGGCAGGTTCAGCCAGTCGACAAGATATTCAGCAAAAACAAACAGTCCCGCGTAGAGCAGTACCTGAACCGGTACCTGGAGTCGTTGAACAACGGCAGGCGTAACACGGCTTAACGCCACGGCCATGGGGGTTTTCCTCAGAAATGAGACGAGGCGCCAGTATAGTGAGCGTACGGTATCGACTGAAATGAATTAAAATCATCGAAGGTATAGTTTCGAGGAATAATCATGGACATAAGAACGCTGCGCTATTTTGTCGAGGTGGTTCGCCAGCAAAGTTTTACCCGCGCAGCGGAGAAGTTATTCGTAACCCAGCCTACCATCAGTAAGATGCTGAAAAACCTCGAAGATGAGCTGAACTGTACCCTGCTGATCCGCGACGGGCGCAAGCTGCTGCTGACCGATACCGGTCGCGTGGTGTTCGAGCGCGGGCTGGCAATTCTGGCGGAGTTCCGCCAGCTGGAGGCCGAGCTTGGGGACATCAACCACCTGACAAAAGGGCTGCTGCGGCTCGGCATTCCGCCGATGGTCGGCATGATGATGGCCGGGCCGATTAGCCTGTTTCGCCAGCGCTATCCCGGCGTTGAGCTAAAAATTTCTGAATTTGGCGGCCTGACCGTGCAGCAGGCGGTGATGAACGGTGAACTTGACGTGGCCATGACGGCCCTTCCCGTGGAAGAAGAGAGCGGCCTGGCGACGCTGCCGCTGTTCAGCCACCCGCTGTGCGTGCTGGTGCCGCGCTCCGGCGACTGGCTGAAGATTGAATCAGTAAAACCCGAGCTGCTCGGCGAACACCCGCTGCTGATTTACAACGAAGATTTCGCCTTAAGCCGCCAGCTGATGGCGCTGTTTAACCAGCACAACGTAAAGCCGCGCATTGCGGTGCGCAGCGGCCAGTGGGATTTTCTGGCGGCGATGGTACAGGCGGGCGTGGGGATAGCCATTCTGCCGCAGCCGATCTGCGAGCGGCTGGATAAAAACACGCTGCGCTGGATCCCGCTGGAGAGCGATCTGCACTGGCAGTTAGGGATGATCTGGCGTGAAGGGGTGTATCTGTCGCACAGCGCACAGGCGTGGTTGCAATGCTGTGAGGGGTTTTGGGTACCCTAACCCTCTCCCTGTGGGCTGAGGGTTCCCCAGTAATTTTTTTATGCAGAAGCAATAAAGTTGCTTTCTAAATGACTGAGGGCTGTCAGCGATGCCCTGGTCCGGCTGTAAATCGCTGAGGCGTTTCCTGCAGGCCGGGGCGAGGCGCAGGGATGCGCCGAGAGGGCGGCTTTACAGGGACGTTGCCTCCGCCCGTACCCGATAAGCCGGAAGGAATAAGCCGAGGGCACCGCGAAGCGGCGATTTACCGCCGGGAGCCCGGGTCGCCAGGGTGGTGGCGACTGAGCCACCCTGGCACGTTCACCGGTCATGTCGTTACAGAGTAGCAAGGAACATAAAGTGAACGGAATGACCACCACCGCCGTATGTTCCCCTCACCCTAACCCTCTCCCCGGAGGGGCGAGGGGATTGCTCAGTGCTCGCATTAATTTGTGGGGAACCCTCAGCCCATAGGGAGAGGGAACCGATCGAGCACGTAGGCCCGGTAAGCGCAGCGCCACCGGGCAATTACAGCGCTACTGATTCTCTATCAACAACGCTTCCAGCAGATCCAGATCGTGCAGCAGCTTTTGCAGCGTCTCGTTGCTGATCTGCCGCGTCGCGCGCAGGTGATACAGCTCGGCACGCTCCGAGCGCAGCGCCGCCAGGCGGAAACGGCGCTCGAGGTTCTCTTCCTGCAACGAACTTTCCACGTCGTTACGTCCGTCAGCACGGCGACGCAAATTACCGATCACGCGTGAACTGACTTCCTTCAGCAGCTGGTTATCAATGTTCTCTTCGGCATCGGCGGCCAGACGCTCCTCCATCTTCTCGATGGCGACAATCGCCACTTCCGCCGTCGCCGCACGGGCAATCCGCTCTTCCTTATGCTGCTGCGAGGTGTCACCCGCATCAATATGCTGCAGCAGAATCGGCAGCATAATTACGCCGACAAACAGGGAGAAGAGGATCACGCCCGCCGCCAGGAACACCAGCTCGTAGCGCGCCGGGAAGACGTCGCCCGTCGGCAGAAGCAGAGGAATGGAGAGCACACCAGCAAGGGTAATCGCCCCGCGAACGCCCGCGAAAGAGGCAATCAGCAGCTCGCGCGTGGTCCAGGAGCCGAACTCCATCGGCTTTTTGGTCAGGAAGCGAACGCTGAACTTCTTCATCGTCCACAGCCAGCCGAAACGCACCAGCATCAGCGAAAGGTAGATGAGTACGATATCGGTAAACAGCATCCAGACTTCAACGTTTGGATCCGCTTCGGCCGCGATCAGCGAAGATTCCATAATGCCCGGCAGTTGCAGGCCCAACAGCAGGAACACCATGCCGTTAAAGACAAACTCGAGCATCGCCCAGGTACTGTTCGCGCGCAGACGCATCGCCAGCGGCGCCCGGCGCATCACGCCGGAACGGGTGATGGTCATCCCCGCGGCTACCGCCGCCAGAATGCCCGACACGCCGATATGTTCGGCAATCAGGTAAGAGGCGAACGGCAGCAGGAACAGCAGGACGATCTGCGTCGCCGGTTCATCGCCGCCCCAGCGGCTGAGGAAGCGCAGCGAACGACCGTACAGCCAGCTTACAACAAAGCCTGCGAGGATACCGCCAATCGCCACCTTGAAGAATTCGAGGGTTGCACCGCCGACGGTAAAGACCATGGTGCCCATGGCTACCGCCACGGCAAACTTCAGGGCGACCAGGCCGGAAGCGTCGTTCATCAGCGCCTCGCCCTGCAAAATGCCCATGATTTTCTTAGGAATGCGCCCTTCGCCCACAATGCCGGACAGCGCCACGGCGTCGGTCGGCGACAGCACGGCAGCCAGCGCAAAGGCGGGTATAAGCGGGATCCCCGGTACGGCCCAGTAGATCAGGAAACCAATCCCGACCACGGTAACGACCACCAGCGCCAGCGCCAGACCGAAGATCTCTCGCCCGTGCTCAAGAAATTCGCGCGTCGGCGTTTTCCAGCCATCGGCAAACAGCAGCGGCGGGATAA
>OJVE01000594.1_pt1 | contig 11168 bp, 11 predicted proteins | sample 1600081 | NCBI WGS metagenome assembly OJVE01 (sample SAMN04436789, study PRJEB24849) | human gut metagenome | biome: human gut; feature: NICU; material: stool | host: Homo sapiens | place: USA: Saint Louis, MO | collected 2011-04-13 | reverse complement strand
ATATGACCTGTCAAAGCTTCGCGTTCTGATAGGTCAGCAAGCCACTGGTAAAGAAGTTGTTGCCACTGAATTCTCTTCATCTGCAGCTCTGGGATGGAGAGAGATAAAATTCAGATACTGGCATACCGGTAACAATGCGTCTCCGACCAAAAACCTGCGACTGACCGTAATGGGTGAGGCAGGGAAGCAGACCGAGATAGCGTGGGTTTCCATCAGGGAAGTTTAATTCTTTGCCACGGACGGCAATTCAATAACAAACAGAGCATTGCGGCTGTCATTGATATTGATAGCCGCTTCCTTTCTTGATCTTCTCCCTCAATGAAATTACTGTATATATAAACAGTGTTTATGCGAGGTAAGATCGTGCTTAGACAAACAGACATTAACCAGGCATTTCGCGAGTCAGTTTTACGCAACTCAAAGGGATATCAATACTTACATACACGAGATTTCGTTTCATCATTACAGCAGCGCGGCATTCACTTCTCACACTCTGATGCTAATCGGTGGATAGAGCGCTATCAGTCGTGCTTCGCTGACAAAACGCCGGACCACACCGAAAACAGGCTGTGGATTTTAAGGAATATGGGGAGGATCATGTAATGATGGCTAGTTCGTTTCCTTCACCTGCTGCCGACTACGTTGAGCAGAGACTGACTGTCACGGCTGCGTGCAACATCGGCGCGAACTCTCAGGTTATAGAGACTGATCGCGGCTATGTCGTTCTCGATTTATCGCTGAAGGTGACGCAAGGAAGCGTCCTTCTTATCCGCCTGGCTGGCGAACTGCAGTTTGCAAAATTGATGGGACGCTCTTTTATTACAGCCGAAGGCGAGAGCATTGAAGGTGAGGCGCTGAAAGACGTGGAATCGCTCGGAGTCGCAACCCATGCGATTAACGACTTGAGACAGTATACAAGTCCTGTTTGATAAAAAAATCCCCGGAGCAGGCACACTCAGGGGAAAAAAACTTCATGACATTATTGCTGTGTGCGTCTCCGCGCGGAGTATATCTTCTGAGAAAATTCCTGATGTTTCCAGATAATTCTGGTCTGAACAGTTAAGTTAAAGTTCCGGTTGCATGGGTATGTTTTTACTTAAGGGGGCCTGGAACTGTTGAAGTGCTCGGAGTTGCTATGCACACGATCAACAGCTTGAGGCTGGATACTACCCCTGTTTGAAGGGGAGTGTGATTAACCGCACGTTAACTACTGTTGCCTGAAATTAACATCTGAGATAATAACCTCACGAATAATAGATGAAAGATTGGTTAACTGTGAGTAGTAAGAAAACGTTAACGTTCGCGCAATTTTTGGTAATAAATAGTCAACTTGCCAACAACTCAGATACTTGGGCTGATTTGTGGGCATTGATTTTCCATACGAGCCTTAGTGCGGGTAGGCTGTTGGCGCTTCGGTACGATGACATAGATAATGATTCAATACTGATACGAGAGCGGGGGAGACTGAAAGCGCTGCGCGTTGAAATTCCACCTAGGGCGATGGCGATGATAACTCGGCGACGGGAAAGGTATCCAGAGGATATTTTTTTGTTCCAGAGCCATTCAAATCGTGTGAAGAACGAATGTCGGCCAGTAACTATCATTGCGTTCAATGCTGCGTTGAGGCATGTATCTAAATCACTACCAGTAGTCACTGTAAGCAGTAGCAGTGCCAGAAATATCACAATGTAAGTGCCCCACCCAGTAGCCGTATCACAAATTATTATATAGAGCGGGTAGCATATAAACTAGCCACCAACTCCCGAATGTCTTCTCTTTGGTGATCTGTTTTTTGGGGCAGATTTTGGGGCAAAATGGTGTTTGGGGCACGATTTGGGGCAATCAAATGTCCGCATTTGTCCACATTTGACCAGAAGTCAATAAAGTTAAGTTGTTGAAAAAAATGCAGAACGTTGAATTTGCTAAACTATTTTTTTGCATGCCATAATAAAGTTAATATTTAGGCAACCGCGATCAAAAAAATTGCGCTGTTTGCAGCACCGGACGAGGTTATTGCGTAAACTTTAAAAACTTTACCAACTCGCTGTTTCTTTAAGGTCATTTGTACGCTTTACTCACCGGCTGCTGCGGCGCGGAACGAGTGTGGCGGCATATTTTTGTTTGGAAAGGATACTTGGGTGGCTCTTATGACGCATGATGCTTTTTCCCTTCGCGGCCTCGCGGCAGGCTGCGCGCTTTTACTTCTCGTTGCGCCTGCGGTGCAGGCTGCGGAACAACTCCCCGATGCGCCATCCATTGACGCGCGAGCCTGGATCCTGATGGACTATGCCAGCGGCAAAGTGCTCAGCGAAGGCAATGCCGACGAAAAACTCGACCCGGCGAGCCTGACCAAAATCATGACCAGCTACGTTGTTGGCCAGGCGTTAAAGGCGGGTAAGATTAAGTCTACTGATATGGTGACCATCGGACGCGATGCGTGGGCCACCGGTAACCCGGCGCTGCGCGGCTCTTCGGTGATGTTCCTCAAGCCGGGGATGCAGGTGTCGGTAGAAGATCTTAACAAGGGCGTCATCATTCAGTCCGGCAACGACGCCAGCATCGCGATAGCCGACTACGTGGCGGGCAGCCAGGACGCGTTTGTCAGCCTGATGAACGGCTATGCGCAGAAAATGGGCCTGACCAACACCACCTTTATGACCGTGCACGGTCTGGACGCGCCGGGCCAGTTCAGTACCGCCCGCGATATGGCGCTGCTCACCAAAGCGATGATCCATGACGTGCCGGAAGAGTATGCGATCCATAAAGAAAAAGAGTTCACCTTCAACAAAATCCGCCAGCCGAACCGCAACCGCCTGCTGTGGAGCACGAACCTCAACGCTGACGGGGTGAAAACCGGGACCACCGCCGGGGCGGGCTACAATCTGGTTTCTTCCGCGACGCAAAACGATATGCGCCTGATTGCCGTCGTGCTCGGCACCAAAACTGACCGTATCCGTTTTAACGAATCAGAAAAACTGCTGACCTGGGGCTTCCGCTTCTATGAAACCGTGACGCCGATTAAACCCGATGCCACCTTCATTACCCAGCGCGTCTGGTTTGGCGATAGCAGTGAAGCGAAGCTGGGGGCGGGCGAGGCGGGTTCCATCACGCTGCCGAAAGGCCAGCTGAAAAACCTCAAGGCCAGCTACACCCTGAACGATACGCAGCTGACCGCGCCGCTGACCAAAGGGCAGGTTGTCGGCACCATCGACTTTAAACTGAATGATAAAACCATTGAGCAGCGGCCGCTGATTGTGATGGAAGCGGTAAACGAAGGCGGTTTCTTTAGCCGGATGATCGATTTCGTGCTGATGAAACTGCACGGCTGGTTCGGCGGTTGGTTCTCTTAAAATGCAGGCCGCGCCCTGCGGGGCGCGGTTAGTAAAGCAGTGAAATTTGTTTTTCCTTCGCCAGCGCGAGCAGATCGTCATCCGGACAGACGTCGCTGGCTATTACGTCAAACTGCGATAAATCCCCCATCCGCGCCGGCCGGACTTTGCCGAATTTACTGTGATCGACAACCAGCACGTGGTAGCGAGCGCTTTTCATCGCCCAGTGTTTGACCGGCAGCTCTTCCAGGTTAAAACAGGTCGCGCCCTGCTCGCAATCGACGCCCGCGGCGGAATAAAACGCGATGTCCGGGCACAGGTGGCTCAGCGTATCCTGCAGGCTTAGCGGTTTAAAAATGGCGTTGCTGGCGTGGAACTCGCCGCCGCACAAAATCGCGCGGCACTGGGGCTTTTCCTGTAAGGAAAGAAAGGTATTGAGCGAATAGCAGACGCCGGTAAAGGGCAGGGCGCTATCGATGGCGTCGATGATCCACGGCGTGGTGGTCCCGCAGTCAAAAAAGGCCATCTGGTGGGGCTCAAGCAGCTTTGCCGCATGGCGGGCTGCGCGGCGTTTTTCATCCACAAGGCGCGTTTTCTGATCGCTCAGCAGATAGTGCGTTGCGCTGCGCGGCTCCAGAACGATATAGCCGCCCAGCAACACGACCGGGCCGCTGTGGCCGTTGAGGTCGCGACGAATGGTCATCTCTGACACGCCAAGCAGGGTGGCCGCTTCTTTTAGATGGAGTTTATCACTGCGCTTGAGTGCCTGAATAAGCTGGCTGATGCGTTCGTCACGACGAGTTTCCATATTCCCTCTAAGCTGAAAGCGCCCTGCATTGACAGGGCGTCAGCGGCGATTTTACCTGCCGGAAGAGGCTTAGTCACGCGCAGGAATCGGGCGCTGCCGCAACTTTACCGGCTGGTCAGGAACGTCTATTCGCGCACCCAGCCTTTGCGAATCGGCAGCGAAAAGAACAGGCGGTACAGCCGCTGCAGATGCTGATAGAGGGTTTTTCCGCCGCTTTGCCACAGCAGTTGGGCGCTAAGGCAGGCAATCATCGCGGTGAGAAGCCCGCCCAGCATGTCCATCGGCCAGTGAACGCCGAGATAGACCCGGGACCAGGCAATCGCGCAGGCAACGGCGATAAGCAGCGTGCCCGACCACAGGCGGTGCCAGAACATAAAGGCCAGCGCAAAGGTAAAGCAGATAGTACCGTGATTGCTTGGGAAGGAGTTATTGGGTGAATGATGCAGAAAGTTATAGCCCACACCGGCGGCAAACGGACGTTCATGCGGAAAAAACACGCCGAATATCCATGAAAGCGTGAGGCTAATCGCGAGCGCCATCATCACCTTAAATACTAGCTGACGCTGGTTTGGCCCCCAAAGCCATAAGGCGAATACCAATAATGGCACAGTAATAATCAGGTCTTTGGCGATAAACGTCGCGATTTCAATTGCCCACCACGGCGACGCGGGGGTGGCATTGAGGAATGCAAACAGCGAGTAGTTAATATTTTCCAGCATACATCCAGGCTCTTGGGTCCGTTAGCAACAAGCCGCCCACCTTAAAAAACGGTGGCGATAAGGTAAAGCAGTATTGTCTTAATTATCAGTTTGTTATGAATGAAAGTGCGTATGTGGCTTCGTTAACAGACTGAGTAAAGGAGTATATAGCCTGTAATCTAATTGAAACATAAACGAAATATATACAGTGGGATTTTCATTCGGTGATGGCGACGCGGTCTCTGCGTGGCGATATTTCTCTTCATCGCTCACAATTCACTATCTCCCCGGCACGACTTTCATTAAACTTTGCGCGGTTTTATTTAAATAAGAGATTTCATGCACAATTCTTCGCTTTCAGGCAAACGCCTCGGACGTCAGGCGCTGCTCTTTCCGCTGTGCCTGGTGTTATACGAATTCGCCACCTATATCGGCAATGACATGATCCAGCCGGGAATGCTCTCGGTGGTGGAAGAGTTTGGCGTGGGCAATGAGTGGGTTCCGACCTCAATGACCGCCTATCTGGCTGGCGGTATGTTTTTGCAGTGGCTGCTGGGGCCGCTTTCGGATCGCATCGGCCGCCGTCCGGTCATGCTGACCGGGGTGGTGTGGTTTATCGTGACCTGCCTGGCGACGCTGCTGGCGCAGACGATTGAGCAGTTCACGCTGCTGCGCTTTTTGCAGGGCATCAGCCTGTGCTTTATCGGTGCGGTTGGCTATGCGGCGATACAGGAGTCTTTTGAAGAGGCGGTGTGCATCAAGATCACGGCGCTGATGGCCAACGTCGCGCTGATTGCGCCGCTGCTTGGGCCGCTGGTGGGCGCGGCCTGGGTTCATCTCCTGCCGTGGGAGATGATGTTTGTCCTGTTTGCCGTGCTGGCCGCTATCGCCTTTTTTGGGCTACAGAAGGCGATGCCGGAAACCGCCACCCGCATGGGCGAGAAGCTATCGGTTAAAGAGCTGGGGCGTGATTATCGTGAGGTGCTGAAAAACCTGCGTTTTGTCGCCGGCGCGCTGGCCACCGGTTTTGTCAGCCTGCCGCTGCTGGCGTGGATTGCCCAATCGCCGGTGATCATCATCAGCGGCGAGCAGGCGACCAGCTACGAGTATGGTCTGCTGCAGGTGCCGATATTTGGCGCGCTGATTGCCGGTAACCTGGTGCTGGCGCGCCAGACTTCCCGCAAGACGGTGCGTTCGCTGATTATTCTCGGCGGCTGGCCGATTATGATCGGCCTGCTGATCTCCGCCATCGCGACGGTGGCGTCAACCCACGCGTATCTGTGGATGACCGCCGGGCTGAGCGTTTACGCCTTCGGGATTGGGCTCGCTAACGCCGGGCTGGTACGCCTGACGCTGTTTGCCAGCGAGATGAGCAAGGGAACGGTGTCGGCGGCGATGGGGATGCTGCAAATGCTGATCTTTACCGTGGGTATCGAAGTGAGCAAGCACGCCTATGAGGCTGGCGGCAGCGGGCTCTTCAGCTTGCTCAACCTGCTGAGCGGGGTGCTCTGGCTGGCGATGACGGTCTACTTCCTGAAGGATAAACGCGTAGGCAGCTCCCTCGAACCGCAGTAATCTTCAGATGCCCTGCTGCGACGTTACGCGCCGCAGCAGGCGCGGCCTAGGCGAACGGCGCTTCGCGATTAAGCACTTTATCAATAATATGCAGCACGCCTTCTTCGTTATTGTGCGGCGCGCGGTAGCCGGCGACGGCCTTCACCGGCGCGGCGGCGTTGGCCATGGCGAAACCGAAGCCGGCATGCTGCAGCATTTCGATATCGTTGCCGCTATCGCCAAACGCCACCACTTCATGGTTCTCGATCCCCCAGCGTTCCTGCAGGATGCGCAGTCCGTTGGCTTTATGCACGCCGGGAATAATCAGGTCAATGCTGCCGTAGCCGGTAGCGACCGCGGTCACCATATCGCCAAGCGCAGCGTGCAGCTTCGGCTGTATCTGCGGGATCAGCTGGTCCGGGACGTTGAGGCCGAACTTCAGAATTTCATCATCAGCAATATGATTAAAGTCGTCGACCAGTTCGAGGCGATGATAATACTTCGCCGCGACCGCTTTCAGCTCATCATTATACTGGTTGAGGGTATAAGCGCTGCGCTTACCGCAGGCGATGATTTCAATGTTGGTCAGCGTCTGGAGATGGTCGATAACAGTATTGAAATGCTCCTGCGGCATCCGGCAGTTAAACACGTCCTCGCCGGCGCTGACCACCCAGCCGCCGTTTTCGGCGACAAAGGCGATCTCATGGGCAACCTCGGGGAAGAAGGAGATAAGCTGGTAATACTGGTTGCCGCTGGCGACGACGAAGCGGATGCCCTGCTCGCGCATCCGTTGATACTGGGCGAGGAAGCGCTGACGGTTATAGGTTTTGGCATCGCTCAGAAAGGTGCCGTCCATGTCTACCGCAATCAATTTGATGCTCATTAACTGTTCTCCATCACGGGTTCAGATTGGGGCTTCGCTACCGCGCGGGCGACGATGGCCGCGACCAGCACGAGTGCCAGCACCACCATCATGGCGCTGCGCAGGCCGAAGTGTTCGCCGAGAAAGCCCAGCAGCGGCGGCCCGACGAGGAAGGCGAGGTAGCCGGTAATCGCCACCACGCTGACGCGCTTCGGCGCATCGGGGCCGGTGTCGCTGGCGGCAGAAATGGTCAGCGGGAAGCCCAGCGACGCGCCGAGGCCCCATAATAGTACGGAGAGACCGGCGACCCACGGGTTATCGACGAAAATAATCAGGCCAATGCCCAGGGCGCCCATTACCGCGCTGGCGCGAACCACCGTCACCCGGCTGTAGCGGTCAATAAACCAGCCGCCGGTAAAGCGGCCAAGGGTCATGCCGAGGGTGAAGCCTGCGTAAATCAGCGAGCCGGAGGTTGGGCTGAAGCCGTGGCCGTCAACCATCAGCAGCGGCAGCCAGTCGTTGGCGGAGCCTTCAGCAAAGGCCATGGCCAGGACGATCGCGCCAATCAGCAGCAGCTGGGCATCGCGCCATATCGGCAGGCCTTTGCCTTCATGGCGCGCCGCTTCCGCCGCATTTTTGCCGGTGCCTTCAGGGATCGCGCGAATGGCGATAGCAATGGGGGCGACGGCCACCAGTGCCGCCAGCAGGATGTGCGGCGCGGCGGGCAGGCCGAAGCCGGTTACCGCCATACCAATCCCGGCGCCGACGAGCGTACCGAAGCTGTAGAAACCATGCATCATCGGCAGGACGGTTTTATTCATCTCACGTTCAACGGCGGCGCCTTCGACGTTAATGGCCACTTCCGCGGAGCCAAAGCTGGCGCCGAAGATGGCTAAGCCGATAGCAAACAGCACCGCCGAGGTAAACCATAGCGCGGCGCTGAGCACCAGCATGCCGACCACCGCGCAGGACATGGTGGCGCGAATTACTTTACGGGTGCCGAATCGATTGACCAGCCACGCTGAGCAGAGGATGCCGCTCATCGAACCTATTGAAAGTCCAAATAATACAATCCCCATTTCCGCCGTCGATAGCGCGAGCAGATCGCGAATCGCCGGCGTGCGGGTCGCCCATGAGGCCATGAGTAATCCGGGGATAAAAAAGAACATGAAGAGCGCCCACAGCCTTAGCTGGAGGGCTCTGCGGGAGGTTTGCGCTGTCATCCGTAAATGCCCGAGAGTGAAGAGATGCAGACAACAGTAGCAAGGTTGTGTACATTTGTACATCCAGGCAGGCTGCCGCGGAATGCTTTTTTATTGACCTCTATGATTCGATTCAGCCTGAGGCATATTTGACGCGTACGCCGTGGGATTCAGCATCTGTTTTAATGAAAGAGGAAAAGGGGATGGCCCGTCGACCAAACGACCCGCAGCGGCGGGAGCGGATTTTGCAGGCGACGCTGGACACGATCGCGATACACGGTATCCACGCGGTCACGCACCGGAAAATCGCCACCTGCGCGGGCGTGCCGCTGGGCTCGCTGACCTACTATTTCAGCGGCATTGAGGCGCTGGTCGAAGAGGCGTTCAGCCTGTTTACCGGCCAGATGTCGGCGCAGTATCAGCAGTTTTTTGCCGATGTGCATAGCCGCGAAGAGGCCTGTGACGCCATTGCGGAGCTGATTTTTAGCGCCCAGGTGACCACCGCGCGCAATATGGAGCTGATGTATCAGCTATATGCTTTTTGCAGCAGCCAGCCGAATTTAAAAGCGGTCATGCAGAACTGGATGCTGCGCAGCCAGCAGACTCTTGAGCAGTGGTTTGAACCGGCCACGGCCCGCGGGCTTGACGCCTTTATCGAGGGCATGACGCTGCACTTCGTGACCGACAGAGCGCCGCTATCGAGAGAAGCGATTCGACTGATGGTAGACCGGCTGGCGGGAGCGTGAGCGGGGCGCAGAAAACAAAAAACCCATTTATGTAAACGGGTTAGTGAAAACAATGGCTTGCAAGATAATCAATAAGTTAGGTTAGTGGTAAGGAGTGGCGATTACGGGGCAATGCCAACCGCTGCCGCCACTTTGTCGCCACTTTGATTCCTCTTCTCGTACTCATCTACTGCTTGCTCAACTTCACTTAGATACGATTTGAAGGCGTCTAAGACCATGGTCAATGCGCCACTCATAAAAAGAACTTGTTTTCCATCTTTTTTGAATAAAGCCGGATGAACATTCATTAGTTCGATAATAAGTTTGCTATCCTGTCCATCATTTTCTATATATTTTGCATCGTTGTGTGCGCAACTATTTCTTAGTTTTGTTATTTTTCTGATGGCTGGATAGTGAGCCGCTGAACTTATTCCTATGATTTTTTTGATGAAAAGATGACTTCTCTCAAATCCGCTGCCCTTAAGATCTGAAAGGTTTATTGGGGTTTGGTGTCTGCTTGAAAAATTATTGCAGAATTTTTCAATTTCGTGCTCAAACATCCCGAAGATAGTTAAGAAAACAGACCTTCTAAATACACTTGGGTAATACTCAAGGAACATCTCATCTAGATCAACTAATGAACTATCAAGACCCATATAGTGATCAATGGACTGATAAAGTCCTTCTTCAGGAGAGATGTCAATTACATATTCTTCTGGGCCTTTTTCTTTATACTCTGCAATCCCTTTTTCAATTGAGGATTCACTTTGCGTTATTAATACTTCGATAATGTCAAATGTTAGGGAGAAATCGAAAACTGGAACTTTAAATGAGAACTTAACCATCTTTAATACCTTTAAAAACTTACTTCATTGACACCCAGTGTTGCTAGCGGATTAAATCTAAGTGCCGTTTCTAAGTGATCAGGCGCTAGATGAGCATAGCGCATTGTCATTTTAATGTCGTGATGACCAAGGATTTTTTGTAAAGCAAGGATGTTCCCGCCGGACATCATGAAGTGTGCTGCAAATGTATGGCGCAGAACGTGGGTAAGTTGCCCGCGTGGAAGCACGATGGAGGTTTTATCCATCACAGATAAAAACTGAAAGTAGCAGTCAGTAAAGAACTTGAAGCCGTCCAGAGCAATGATTTCTTCATAAAGCTCTTTGCTAATCGGAATGCTGCGGTTCTTTTTACCCTTGGTCCTGACGAAAGTAATTCGGTACTTAGTTACTTGTGAGCGAGTGAGGTTCACAGCTTCGCGCCAGCGTGCTCCGGTACTCAGGCAGATTTTAACGACCAGAGCGAGAAGGTCGCTTTGGCGTTGGCAGTCATACAAAAGCTCTGTGATTTGTTCATGTGTTAGCCAGGCCATTTCCTTTTCTGCAATGGTGAACTTGCGCATTTTTTCAAGTGGGTTTGGTGCTGTCCATTCGCCGAGCCGGGCCAGTTCGCTAAACACTCCGCTCAGATAGCTTTGCTCCAGATTGATCGTGACCGGGCTGGCACCTTTCTTCCATTTCTCACTAAAGTAGATTTCACCGGTCAAGCGTTTGTCACGATAATGTGCGAACAATTTCGAGCTGAGATTAGTGGCGAGCGGGTTTCCGAGTGCATCGACCATCAGGATCAGCTTACTATAAACATGCTCGCCAGCGGTCAGAGATTTGCCGTGCAGTTTGAACCAGAGTTCCACGACGTCTTTCAGAGTGCGACGGTCTAGCGATTCACCCAGCCAGGGCTTAGCCTCTATCTCATCCATAGTGTGACGCTCAAAAGCTAGCGCTTCGCCTTTGGTAGCAAACTGCTTACGCACACGACGCCCACTACGTCCGGCGGGGTAGCATTCGCAAATCCATTTTCCTGTATCGAGTTTTCGTACTGCCATAAAAATCCCTCATGTCTGAGGACTAGATTTAACTGTATATTTGAACAGTGGTCAATGTATGGTTAGGTCTTTTCATACATCAGTCAAAAGTTGTACTTAGTT
>OJVE01000589.1_pt1 | contig 11260 bp, 12 predicted proteins | sample 1600081 | NCBI WGS metagenome assembly OJVE01 (sample SAMN04436789, study PRJEB24849) | human gut metagenome | biome: human gut; feature: NICU; material: stool | host: Homo sapiens | place: USA: Saint Louis, MO | collected 2011-04-13 | reverse complement strand
GGATCCAAGAAAAAATCAGCACATCTACAAAGTAAATGGCAAAGAAAAATAAACCGTCTTTCTGGCAGAGGGGTGCCTTTGTCAGAAAATAGTCTCTAATTATATAACGGAAATGATATTATGAACGATGAAAGCATCAGTAACAATGTGAAAAAAATTTCCAGCGTAAATGGAATGCCATTAAGTAAAGGGTCTGACGGTTATAATAAGCAGCAATGTTATGTTATGAAAAATCACCTTCCAGACCAAACATTATGCAGCATTTATGGTCCCAGCGGTTCTTATAAAAGCTTTTTGGCGGTGTCATGGGCATGTCACATTGCAACTGGAGTTAATTGGGCAGGAAATAAAGTAAATCAGGGGGCTGTTGTCTATATAGTAGGGGAAGGAGGAATTGGAGTATCTCGTCGGGTTAAAGCTTGGGAAAATATATACCAAAAAGAGGCTGATAATCTTTGGTTAGTTAATAGGCCTGTGTTTCCGGTGAGAAGGTCAGAGATTAGTACTCTTGTTGAGTTGGTTAAATACATTGAGGATATGAGTCATTTTCCTGTTCGACTAATTATTTTCGACACCCTTGCACGTTGTTTTGGTGGAAAGGATGAGAATGATGCCAGAGATATGGGTGCATTTATTGAAGGTTGTGACTCATTAAAAAATAGAACATCTGCAACCGTCCTTGTTGTACATCATTCAGGCAAGGATGAATCTAAGGGTGCCAGAGGGTCAAGCTCATTTAGAGCTGCACTTGATGTTGAGTTTAATGTTAAAAGAGAGGCCGAAGAACAAGCATTAGTTCTATCTTGTACGAAGATGAAAGATGCAGAAGAACCGAAATCTAACGCTTATGAATTGCAAAAGTCAGAGTTATTTGTCGATACTGATGGTGAGTCAGTCTCTTCTCTGGCTGTTATTGACAGTGCGAGAAGGCCAAAGTATTTATTTCCTGAATTGTCTGAGGTTTCTAACCTCACTCTAAATCATAAAATTCTTTGGGGAATAATAAATAATCGTTTGGAAAATGGTGAAAAATGCACAAAAAAATCAATTCGTGATGATTTGAAAAGTCAGGGAATTGATATTAAACATTTTACGCGATGGTTGAAGAAGCTTGTTGATGATGGGGCTCTGGTGGACAACGGTGAAGAAATTCTGCTGCCCTCTCTACCTGAAGCGCCATAGAAAATGGTTACTAATGATCTTGACCCACCATCTCCGGACAGCTTTTGTATCTTAGGTTAACGATGCACGTTGCCGCCGGTATTCTCTCGGAGAGTGATATCCCAGCGCACTGTACGGGTGGTTTTCATTGTAATGCGTGAACGCCGCTGCAAGGTTTCGCAGGGCTGTTCTCACATCCGGTTTCGGCATGAACGCGATATAGTCTTCCTTCATCGTCTTCACGAACCGTTCGGCCATGCCATTGCTCTGCGGGCTGCTCACCGCTGTTGTACACGGCTCCAGATTCAGCTCTTTGGCGAACCTCAGCGTTTCATGCGCGGTATATGCTGAACCGTTGTCCGTCAGCCACTGCACTGGTGTTTCCGGCAGCCTGTCGCCGAAGCGCTTTTCCACCGACCTCAGCATCACATCCTGCACCGTCGAACTGTCGTAGCCTCCGGTGCTTGCAGCCCAGTCTATGGCCTCTCTGTCGCAACAGTCCAGCGCGAACGTAACCCGCAGTTTTTCTCCGTTGTCACAGCCGAACTCGAAGCCATCTGAACACCAGCGCATATCGCTTTCTGCCACCGCTATTTTGCCCTTATGTTCACGCTTTGGCCGCTCTGGTTTGTCATGCAATAACAACAGATTATGCTCGCTCATTATCCTGTAAAGCCGTTTGGCGTTCACGGGTGTCAGCCCCTCTGTGCGACGTTGCTTACGCAGGATGCCCCACACACGGCGATAGCCGTAACTGGGCATATCGCTGATGATATCGAGGAGCTCTGACAGTATTTCAGCGTCTGCTTCATCATTACGCCGCTTACAGCGCCTGTCCTGCCAGTCGGCAGAACGGTTTATTCGCAGTGACAGCTGCGCACGCGACACGCCCATGGTGCGGCTGACCAGGGCTATTCCCCGTCCTTTGGCAACAAGGGCGCGTGCGCTATCCATTTTCGCGACTGACCGTACTCCACGGCTTCTTTCAGGATCTCAACTTCCATCGTCTTCTTGCCCAGAAGGCGCTGAAGCTCCCGGACCTGCTTCAGAGCAGCAGTAAGCTCAGAAGCTGGAACGACTTCTTCTCCGGCCGCAACGGCGGTGAGGCTGCCTTCCTGATACTGCTTCTTCCACTTAAACAGCAGGCTGGGCTGGATGCCATGCAGGCGGGCGACATGGGAGACATTCATGCCCGGCTCCATCGTCTGCTGGATAATGGCGATCTTCTCCTGAGGAGTTTTACGTTTACGGACTTCTTGCCCTAACAGGATCCCGGTCATCTCAAAATTGGCGTTAGTGTTAGACATATATTCAAGCCTACCTCTTATCTGGAGATACAGCTACTGTCCGGTGTTTCAGGGGGCTACATCAGGCAAATCCACTTCGCGGGAAGGAGTGTGGCTTTTTGGTATTAAGCTTATGGATGATATATCCGTCAATGGATATATTTCTGAAGGTATTATGGTGACCCTATCACCATTTGTCTTCAGACGATTCGAAACTGATATGTATTCAAAAAACTTTAGCGCTGTTGTCGGAAATAGTAAGCATGACAGGCATTACTTCAATATAGGACCTGATGCTCCTCTTCTTGATCGGCATGATAGCGTTCCACTAAGGTTTAGAGTGTTTAGGGCATGTAGCCTACATTATGATCTCTGTGTTGCAGGAGGTGGGTATTTTACGGGGATATTTTCAGAGCACTGGAGCATACAAATGTTATTAGTAACAGTGTCACTACTTTCCGGTTTAATGATTTATATTCTCATTATGAACAGAGCAGAACTCAATAGTTCACTATCTGCAAGGTTTGTAAAGGCTTTGAAAAATGAAGCCCTGTCGCTGGTCTATCAACCTATTTACAGAATTGAAGACGGACAGATCTGCGGATTTGAGGCCTTGCTCAGATGGAAAGATGAAAGACTCGGGAATATTAGCCCTGAAGTATTTATACCGCTTTCTGAAAGGGAAGGGTTGCAGGAGGATGTGACTTTATTCGTCATTAACCATGCTATCCGAGAATTTATCCATACTGCTATTCAGAATGAAATATTTTTGAGCGTTAACATTAATCCAAGCGATCTTGACTCAGAAAAATTCAGGGATAAACTACTAGGATTAATTTCTGAATATAACATCCCATATAAAACAATCCTTCTTGAAATTACGGAGCGTCAAGGAGGGGATTTTGAAGGTATGAAAATTCACATTGATAAATATAAAAATCATGGTGTCAGGTTTGCCATCGATGACTTTGGGACAGGATATTCTAATCTTAATCTGGTAGCTGCGCTTGATGTAGATGAAATAAAAATAGACAAATCGCTAACTAGTGCTATTGGTACTGAATCTTTACGATATGATCTTCTTCCCGGACTGCATGAGATGTTCCGCTCCATTGCAGATAAGATTGTGTTTGAGGGTGTAGAGACTCAGGAGCAGGTGAACTATCTGAAGACGTTCTGGCCACAGAGTTATGCTCAGGGCTGGTATTACTCCAGAGCGCTTCCGCTGGAAGAAGCGAGAAAACTTACCATCCGGGAATTGAACTGACCGGCACTTTCAGCGCAAACACTCAGCAATTGCTTGCCGATCAGCTGGTAGAAATTGAAGGGCAGTGTAATCACCTTGATGTAGCCCCCTCAGTTTGAAGCGGCCTACCGCGACCTGCTTTCCATCCGTACAGAAGATGATCTGACCCGGATTTTGCTGCGTAATGCACAGTACCTCCGCATGCGAACCAGCCAGGTTCTGCCACGGGGACAGCAGTTCTACGGCGGGACTGCGCTGTATTTTGCCCTGTTCTGCGATGTCGCCGGTCGTGATGAACAGACGATTGAAGCCTTCTGGGCCAGTATCGCGCGTTTCTGGGGAGCCTGGTATCGTCGGCAGGATTATTATCAGCAGATCAACCAGCTGCGCGGAGTCATGGGCAAGGCGCCGGCGAATGGTCTCAGCGAGGCGCATGCGGTGGGCGTTTACAGCCGGGTCGCAGTGTTTCAGGATGAAAGCGGCCAGAAAGGACACAGTCAGGTGCTGCTGACCCTTCGCACAGAGAATACGCAGGCGCTGCCGGCAGGCGAGTTCGATCAGTTTGAGTTGCCGTTCTGTAATGGTCACATTCTGGTGCCTGATCCGGGCTATGGCGCCCCCGTTGTTTTTCTCAACAATGTACTCGGCCTGGGGTTCCGCTTCCGGGAAGGAACCTGCTCCATGCACTGCTACACTGTGGAGGACGCCCGGCTCGGGGCTACCCAGACACTGACGGAAGTGGCGGAAGCGCTCGTCAGTAATGTTGATGCTCCCCTGCGGGCCTACGCTGCAACCATCCCGGTAAATCAGAGGTAGTTTCTGTAAAGGCCACGACCGTGTGGTCTTTCACTGCATGTGCAGCAACTGGATACCGGGGCTGGCTGTGAATTTTCTTGACGGCTGAGGCGTTTGAGACACTGGTCCGGGAATTCACCACGAAATGTGAAGAGGGTTCTTTGGACGGGGCCCTGACCGGACTTCGCTGTCTGTACGGAGAGCGCTGAATGATTTGTTAAGTGAATTTGTGCAGTATACATTCTGTACATGTACGCGAATCTGATTAAGCCATCATCAGCTACCCTTGACTTCCGGACTATTACCTGCGTAGCCGCGACGGCTGAGCTGATGGTAATGTACCGTGACCAGAACCCCGCCCAGCAACAGTAAAATGGCGGCAGTTTCCTGCAGATCCGGAATGCGCTGTGAATAGATAAAACCATATAGCAGCGCGAAAAGGGTTTCAAAAACCACCATCTGCCCTGTCAGTGATACCGGAAGACGCCGGGAACAGAGATTCCACGCCAGATATCCCAGCCATGAGGAGACCACGGCTAACATCATGTTCGTTATCCAAAAGAGCGTTTGAGTGTGTTCCGGTAACGACAAGTCAACTGCAGAAAACCTGAATATACTGGCGATGAGCCACAGCAGTACCGAAATACATCCCGTACACAGGCCTATCAGGAGCGACCACTGGTTGCTGTTGTAAGGGAGGTTTTTCAGACAGCGGGAGTTCTCGACAGCGTAACGGCTCCAGCACAGTAATGCAGCGAAGGCACAAAGCATCCCCAGCATCTGCCGTTTTCCTTCTGTAACTTGGTGCGAGGATGTTTGTAGCGCATGCAGATTAATCAGCACCACTCCGGCAATGATAGCCGCCATCGGCAGCAATAATTGCCTGAAGGGCGGCGCATGCTGGTCCCTGCGACCAAGCACCGGAACCATCACCGGAATTAAACCTATCACTAACGATGTCGCGGCAATACCGACCTGCTTTACGGCCACCGCGACGAGCAGAAAATAGAGGACATTGCTCATCAGCGAAAGACGGATCAGCGTCAGCAGATCGCGATGATGCCAGACGCGGGCAATGTTGCGCCATTGAGGTATAAGTAATATTGCCGCCAGTATTCCATAGGTAGCAAAGCGACCGCAGGTTAACAGCAGTGGTGAGATCTCGGGTAGCAGTACCGGTGGCAGGAAGATGAATCCCCAGCATGCGCCAGCCAGGGCGCCAAATATAATCCCCTGCTTCATGCTGACTCCTGAAATGCCGTTTCAGGTAATCTCGTCCCCGACTGACGCTCACTCCACGACGACAAAAAATACTGCAGCCGCGGGCTTTTCGGCCGATGGAACAGTTGCGCCGGCGGTCCCTGCTCTTCAATGCAGCCATCGGCAAGAAACAGCACACGATCGGAGACTTTTGCGGCAAACCCCATCTCATGGGTCACAATCATCATGGTCATACCATCATCGGCAAGATTTCGGATGACCTTTAGCACCTCCCCGACCAGCTCCGGATCAAGCGCTGAAGTCGGTTCATCGAACAACATAATGGCGGGTTTCATGGTCAATGCCCGGGCGATGGCAACGCGCTGCTGCTGACCACCGGATAGCATCGCGGGCCAGCTATCGGCTTTGTCTGCCAGACCAACCCGCGCCAGCTGCTTTTTCGCTTCGGCGTAGGCTGCTTCACGGGAGACCTTTTTAACCCGTCGCAACGGCGTGGCTACGTTATCGAGTACCGTCATATGCGGCCACAGATTAAACTGCTGAAAGACCATACAGACGTCGCGTAACGCCTTACGGTTTTCCTTGTCGCTTAAACGCCGGCGTTTTTCGCCGCTGAGTGGTTCATAGCCGACGCACTCGCCATTCACCACAATGCTGCCGGAGCTGTAATCCTCCAAAAAGTTAATGCAGCGTAACAGCGTGGATTTACCCGACCCTGAGCCGCCAATCACGCAAATGACTTCTCCGGGAGTAATGCTGACATTGATGCCACGTAAAACATGGTTTTCGCCATAATATTTATTGAGGCTGTTAATCTCAATAGCATAATCACGCATACTATTAACCTCGGCTTAATTGAGAATAAGAATAATGACGCTCTATTTTATTACCCAAACGGGAGATACCGATCGCGATTCCCCAATAGACAATGGCCATTAAGGAGTAGATTTCAACCATCGCATAGGTCTGGTTGGCAATGGCCATGGCGGTATTGGTGAGTTCACCAACCGTAATAATCGACAGCATCGACGACTCTTTTACCAGAATAACGCTCTGACCAATAAGTGGCTGGATAATTCTCGCGAACATTTGCGGCCAGACAATGAAAGTAAATATTTGCCACGGACTTAAACCAAGGTCTGCCGCCGCTTCGCTTTGTCCGCCAGAGACAGCATTGCGACCTGCACGGAATATTTCCGAAAAATAAGCGGAACCATAACAGCCCAGGCACAGTACTCCGACCTGTTGGGCCTCGAGGTTAATACCAATATAGGGCCCACCATAAAAGACTAAAAATAGCTGTACCAGTAACGGCGTGCCGCGAAAAACATTAATCCATGTATGGTATATCACATTAAGTAGCGCTGGTTTTTGTCTTTCGAGGAGAAAAAAACACAGACCGATCGCCAGCCCCAGCAGGATACCGCCGAGGCTCATTTTTAGGGTCATTAAAATACCGGCGGCGATGGCATCTTTATAGGTAAAAAGTATCTCAACATTCATTTTGCTAATACCCTTTTAGCCGAAGATGAGCGGTTTTTCTCTAACCTGACGCCAGCGATACTCAGCCCCCATGAGGTCAGGAAATAAAGGAGCCCACATGCCGTATAAAACTCCAGCGGCCGATAGGTGGTTGAGGCCAACGTTTGCGTCACTCTCATCAACTCATGGACCGCCACCACCGAGACCAGTGCCGAATTTTTGATAATATCAATGGTTTCATTAATCAATGCCGGCATCATGGTACGCAACACCTGCGGCATCTGAATATAAAACAGGGTTTGCGCCGCTGAAAAGCCAAAATCTCGTGCTGCCTCCAGCTGGCCTTTGGGTAACATGTTAAAACCGGCCCGAAGAATCTCCCCCTGAAAGGCCGCGGTATTTAATGAGAGGGCAACAACCGCCGCCAGCAATGGCGAAAGCGTGATCCCCACGGCCGGCAAAGCATAAAATATTAATATCAACTGGACCAGTAACGGCGTGCCACGGTAAAAACTGACATAGATTTTGCAAAAACAGCGCACGAGACGCTGCGGAGAATTTAACCCCAGACAAATTAACCAACCGAGGATCAATCCTGTGACAATTGCGCTCAGTGATACAGCCAGAGTACTGAGCACGCCGATTAATAGCTGAGGGAAATAGGGAAACACCACCGAAATATCAAACATATTGCCCTCCAGTATCCATCAAATTAGTTTGCCGGGGTTGGAACTTGCTCTGGAACGGCCATAGAAAAACCCAGCCATTTGGTTTGTAGCTGCGCCAGTTTTCCCGATTTATTCAACTGCACAATGCCGTCGCTGACAAATTTGACCAGTGAGGCGCTATCCGCATCTTTTCTTCCGGCCCATGCATACCAGGTGGCCGGGCCAAACGGCGGGCGTACAATTTCAAACGTATCACCACGTGTCTTCACCAACGGCGCGAGGTTCGGCAGCGATTGCACAACCGCGTCAACACGATGTGCCGCCAATGCCGCGTAAGCTTCGTTATAATCAATAAAGGCTTTTATTTCTTTAACGCCGTGACCGGTGGTGGGTTTAAGTACCGATGCTTCATACTCTTTTAGCACAGCAATCTGCGGCGCCCCGGCCTGACTGGCGACAATCATGCCCTGGAGATCTTTGGCGCTGTTAATACGGCTATCCCCTTTGCGTTTCAGAATGGCTACGCTGGCGTCAGAAAAGGGAGCGGTAAAGGCGAATTTAGCTTCACGATCGCGGGTGATGGTTAAAGAGGTTGCCACAAAGTCGAATCGTTTGCTTTCCAGTCCGGGTAAAATCCCCTGAAATGGAATATCCAGCTGAACCACTTTCACCCCGGGTAATCCCTTCATGACTTCCGTGAGAATATCTTTTCCCAGACCGACTATTTTGCCATCTTCAAGCATTTCAAAAGGGGCATAGCGCGCTTCTGTGGCAATCACTATTTCTTTTTTTTGCTTAATATCATCCAGCAAATCAGCCTGGGCAGTGGGTATCATTAATGGTGAAAGTTGTATGACAGACATTGACAGTAACAGCCACAGTTTATTTTTCATGAGATTTCTCCGCGAATTTGAATGACGCTGATAATATTTATTCATTCTCTTAGCGGCGACAAACGGTGGTTTCTAACTGATAACTATTAGCACGGCTAATGGTGCCTTTGGCATGAATAGTGCTTATTGCAGGTTATTTAGCAACAGAGAAACCGATGATGCAACCTAAACCAGGTTTGCCGTCCCTGGACGGTTTGCGCTACTTTGATGCCGCGGCGCGTAATCTTAGTTTTACCCGTGCCGCGCAGGAACTTTTTCTTACTCAGAGTGCGGTAAGCCAGAAAATTCAATTACTTGAACAACATCTTGGCTATCTTGTCTTTCACCGGACTCCCGCAGGGTTACGCTTAACCCCGCAGGGTGAACAGCTGTTTATCGGGGTGCGTCAGGCATTTTCCATCCTTGAAACCACGCTGCACCAAACCGGTGAAGAAACTCTTGAGGGCACCATAAAGATTCGGGTTATGCCGGCCTTTGCAACCAAATGGCTGCTTCCCCGATTACATCAGTTTTATGAGCAGTACCCTGTCAGTCTGGAAATTGATGCCGATATGACACCCGCCAATTTTAAATCTGACGCAGTCGATATCGCCATTACTCCTTTTTGGGTTGACGATAAAAATTTAATTCAACGACACCTGTTCAATGATGTGATCTATCCTGTGATCAGCCCGGATTTGATGAAAAACCGACCTCTGAAAAATTACAGCGATCTCTGCGGTTTACGCTTACTACATGATTCCATGCCGCAAAATGCCTATAGCACCCACTGGCGATCTTATTTTGCCCGCCTCGGGCTCTATGACCTGGATGTTGAGGCTGGAACCGGCTTTTCCCGTGCCGACCTCGTGCTCCAGGCCGCCTGCGCCGGACAAGGGGTCGCCTTAAGTCGTCACTCTTTGTGTGCAACGGAGGTTCGCAATGGCGCACTGATACGCCCTTTTACAGATATCGTCGAAGACGGACAGGTGTGGTTAACCTGTCCGCGTAATAATGAGAAACGGCCACGCGTTCAGGCGTTGATCAACTGGCTGACGGAGGAAACCGCGCGTCATATTGCAGAACGCAAGCAAATCCTCAGTGAATATACACTGCATAAGGCCAGCTAATGACGACAAATTAATAATCTCCGTTTGTCGCAAGATATCGTTTTCCAGATGATGACAACACGCCATTATCAACAACGGAGTTTATCATGAGCATGCCAGATATTATTGAATTAGCTAATGGACAAAAAGTAAAAGGAACGTTCAGCACCCATGAAATGCAGCGCCGACTGTCAGGATTACGCGCCATCATGGAGGCAGATAGTATTGATGCAGTTATTTTAACCTCGGTTCATAATATTAATTATTACGGCGATTTTTTATATTGTAGCTTTGGACGCCAGTATGCCCTGGTGGTGACGCCGAGCCAGTCATTTTTAATTACCACCAATATCGATGGCGGCCAGGGATGGCGTCGTAGCTACGGTGCAAATATCGTTTACACGGACTGGCAGCGTGATAACTATTACCGGGCAGTGCGCAAAGTGGTTCCTGATGATAGCCGGCGGATTGCCCTTGAAGGCGACCATGTGACGATCGAACAGCGTGCTAAATTTTGTCATTACTTAACCCAGACAGAGTTTGTTGATATTGCCCCGGCGACGATGCGTATGCGCATGATTAAGTCTGCCGAAGAGATCGCGCTTATTAAATTTGGTGCCCAGGTCGCCGACCTCGGGGGTGCGGCATGTATCGAGGCGATTGCCGAAAATGTTCCCGAGTATGAAATCGCACTGGCGGCCACGTCAGCGATGACCCGGGAAATCGCGAAACGCCTGCCGCATGTTGAATTGCGTGATACCTGGACGTGGTTTCAGTCTGGCTTGAATACTGATGGAGCACACCATCCGGTGACATCCCGTCGTCTCAAGGCAGGCGATATTTTATCGCTGAACTGTTTTCCAATGATTGCCGGCTACTATACCGCGCTGGAACGAACACTGTTCTTCGGTCAGCCCAGCGATGAGCAACTACGTTGCTGGGAGATCAACTGCGAAGTGCACCGCCGTGGGCAGGAGTTAATCCGTCCAGGCACACGTTGTTGCGACATTGCCGCCTCGCTTAATGAAATTTATCGCGAGCATGGTCTTCTGCAGTACCGGACCTTTGGTTATGGTCATTCGTTCGGCGTACTGAGTCACTATTATGGTCGTGAAGCCGGTTTAGAATTGCGCGAGGATATTGAGACCGTTTTGGCACCAGGAATGGTTGTCTCGATGGAGCCGATGATCATGCTGCCGGAGAGCATGCCGGGGCACGGTGGTTACCGCGAACACGATATCCTGGTCGTAACCGAAATGGCAGCAGAGAACATAACTCATTTCCCCTATGGTCCTGAGCATAATATTATTGCAGCTAATATATAAGCATGCCGAATGACTCCTGTGCTGCGCCTTGATAAGAAAATAATGAGCAGCAGATGGCATCGCACCGTCTCTGTTCGGCTGCATCCGGCTGGCAG
>OJVE01000584.1_pt1 | contig 11322 bp, 8 predicted proteins | sample 1600081 | NCBI WGS metagenome assembly OJVE01 (sample SAMN04436789, study PRJEB24849) | human gut metagenome | biome: human gut; feature: NICU; material: stool | host: Homo sapiens | place: USA: Saint Louis, MO | collected 2011-04-13 | reverse complement strand
CTAGCTGGCGCAGCAGAGACATCACCTGTGCCTGATTTTCCGGGCTGTGCGCTCCTCCGGCGGCGCGTTGAGCGACAATAATCGACTCCAGCACCCGCAAGTGCACGCCGGCGGGCAGCGTCTGCGGCAGGTAGACCACTTTTTCCGCACGCCGGGCAAAGGGGAGGGCAAGCAGATTCTCACCGTCCAGCGACAGCTCGCCCGCGGACGGCCCCAGCCCGGCCATCGCCCGCATCAGGGTGGATTTCCCGCTGCCGTTGGGGCCGAGCAGCGCGGTGATTTTACCGCGCTGCAGCCGCGGTACCGTCAGGTCGCGGATCACCTGACGTCTGGGATAACCGGCGCTGAAATGGGTCAGCGCCAGTCCGGATACAACATGGCTCATACGTGCCCCCGATGGTGCAAAATGATGCTCAGGAAAAAAGGCACCCCCACCAGCGAGGTGACGATGCCCACCGGAATCACTGCGCCGGGAATCAGGTTTTTTGCCGCAACCGAAGCCAGCGACAGGACGAGGGCGCCGATTAACGCGCTGGCCGGCAGGTAAAAGCGGTGATCTTCGCCGAAAACCAGCCTGGCGATATGCGGCGCCACCAGGCCGATAAAACCGATTGGGCCAACGAACGCCACCGAAATCGCCGACAGAACGCTGATGCGCAGCAGGGTGGTCAGGCGCAGGCGGCGCACGTTGATGCCGAAGCTGACGGCCCGGTCCTCGCCGAGGCGCAGCGCGGTCAGCTTCCACGCGCTGCGCATTGATAGCGGCATGACGACCGCCAGTATCGCAAGCAGGATCCCCACCTTTTGCCATGAGGCGCGGTCAATGCTGCCCATCGTCCAGAACACCAGCCCCTGGAGGGTATCTTCATTGGCGACAAACTGCAGCATCGATACCAGCGCATTGAAGGTAAACACCAGCGCGATCCCGAACAGAATGACGCCGGAGGTGGCGACCTGGGTCCAGCGCGTAATACCGTCCAGCAGCAGCGCCGCCAGCAGAGCGAAGATAAAAGCGTTGGCCGAGACAAACCACTGGCCGGGAATGCCGGGAATCCCTATCCCCAGCACGATAGCCAGCGCCGCGCCGAATGCCGCCGCCGAGGAGACGCCGAGCGTAAACGGGCTCGCCAGCGGATTGTTAAGGATGGTCTGCATTTCCGCCCCGGCGAGGCCGAGAGCCAGGCCGACGACGATCGCCATCAGCGCATAGGGCATGCGGATATCCCAGACGATCGCCCGCGTCCCGGCGCTGGCGCTGGCCGGGTCGGTAAGGGTTTGCCAAAGCGCCTGCAGCGACAGGCCGGATGGCCCCATCACGAAGTCGAGCAGCAGCGAGGCGACAATCAACAGCGTCAGCAGCAGCAGCATGATGGCGCGGCGGCGCACAATGTGACGGTAGTTTGCCATTACGTCACGGCTATCGAGGCCGAACGCGACGATATCGGATTCAGGAGAGAGACTCATGGCTAATTACTCACCTTGTTGCCAGGAAAAAACAAACGGCAGATCGGGAAGGGTGGTGAAATGACGGACAATGTAGTGCCAGCTATCGTCAGGGTTGAGGTCGCTGAAGGTCTGGGGATAGATATCCTTCGCCAGATACGCCATCCCGACGATATTCCACGGATGGTTGTAGAAGTGGTGGTAAATGCCGTAAGCGCGTTTTGCTTCAATCGTCGGGATGTTGCTCACGCCGGTGCGCGACAGCAGCCGCTCCGCCTGACGATTGACCTCCTGGGGATCGGCCTGTAAACCGAGCGGCAGCACCTGGCTATTCCCGCGTTTTGAACCGGTCATAATATAGGCATCCGGCTTCATGCTAATCACTTTTTCCAGCGACACAAAGCCGGAAGCGCCCGGCAGCAGCTGCGAGCCGATATTGTTCGCGCCGACGGCTTCGACCAGACCACCCCAGCCGTTGTGGCCGTGGGTAAAGCAGCAGGCATCGCTATTACCCGCCAGCGCCTCGACAAAAACGTTAGCCTTCGGCGTGATGTTCGCGGTTTTCTGGCGGATGGCGTCCAGCTGCTGACGGTAATAGTCGGTATAGGCTTTGGCGTTTTCTTCACGGTTAAGGACTTTCCCCAGCAGATCGATACTCGGGGCGGTGTCTTTGCCGGGGTTGATTTCATAATCGACGAACAGCACGGGAATATTCAGCGCGCTGAGCTTGCTGATGACACCGCTCTCCTCCAGCGCGGGCTTCGCGCGAAGCTGGGCGATCATCAGGTCCGGCTGGCGGGAAATGACGCTCTCAAGGTCAACGTCGCCCTTATCGCTAAAGCCCATATCGAGGATCTGAGCGGATTGCGGCCACTTCTCTTGCAGCATTTTCCAGGTATTGATGTCCTGTTTTCTGGCCAGGTTATTCCATGCCACGACGCGCCTGAAGGGGTTGTCGCGGTCGAGCAGGGCCATGGCCATAATATCGCGACCATCCTGCAGGATAATGCGCTGTGGCTCATGCTGGAGCGTAATCGCGCGGCCGTCGAGATCGGTGACGGTGAGCGGATATTGCGCGGCAAAGCTACAGAGAGGAGTGGAAATCAGGGCAGTAAGGATGAACGAACCTACTGATTTTCTTGCCATAATATGCGTTCCGTTTGCTAATTTATAAATATAATGATTCTGAGAATTATTCTCGTGTAAACATAAACGGCAAGTATATCAACGGCAAATGACTTAAAATGTAACAAATTTGTTGGAATTTATTCGCGCATTCAGAAGCGGGACGCGGCAGACCAAAAGTCGATAGAAAAGTCCGAAATCAGTTTTAAGAACAATCCCTAAAGCCAGGCGGTAAAATCTTGTGCCATGCTAAATGCGACTCATAACATTAAGTTCGTTAGCGAGAGAGGACATTATGAAAAAAGCAATGATTGCGTTATCTGCGATTCTGGTAGCAGCTCCTGTTTTTGCTGCAACAACGACACACGCAACCGACGATACCGTCGCGGCGGCCCATGAAGGGGCGAACACCGCGAAAGAAAAACTGCACGAGGCCCAGCACCAGGGTGAAGAGCAGCAGCTGAAAGCCAAACACGCGGCAGAAGGCAAAAGCGACAGCGTAGGCAGCGAAGTCAGCGAAGGCGCGCAGAAAACCTGGAATAAGACCAAAGAAGGGACTGAGAAGGGCTGGAACGCGACTAAAGAAGGCACCGAAAAAGGCTGGAATAAGACCAAAGAGGTCAGCAAAGAAGGCTGGGATAAAACCAAGCAGGGTGCCGAAGAGCTAAAAACCAAAGTCACTGAGTAATCTCTGGCTATTTTCTAAAAAAGGTCGCGAAAGCGGCCTTTTTTGTTATTTGGTGCGCTTTGTTCAGCGTCGGGATAATATTTTAAAAACGTTATCATGCTCTCTCCCTGGATTTTTAGCCGCACAGCGGCGGCGAATTTATAAGTCCCCGGGAGCACCGGTCGCCAGGTGAACGGGGGGAATGCATGCAGCCAGGACATGCGCCTTAAAAGATGAAAGGTATAAGCCAGGAATTGTCCTGGTTATATTGTTACTCACTATTCCTCCACATTTTCCCGGTACAAAGGAAATATATCAGGAGGTGTATTATGAAAAAGATTCTTTCACTGGCGATTATTCTATCTTGTGCTTTGACTTCCGTCTCCTGGGCGGATGGTCCTGGCGGCAACAACCACGGTCAGCAGCAGGTCTGGCAGCAAGACGCCGGCCGCGGCGGCCCGGACGGCAACCGTCAGCAGGGGCCGGGCAAGGGGCCGCAGGCCAACAATCATCAGGGTAACGACGATAACCGTGGCCCGTCGCGCGGTGACAAGGGGCCGCAGGGTAACTCTCATCAGGAGCGCCATGAGCGGGACCATTTCGCGTGGAACGGCCATGATTTTCGCAAAGGTCAGCCGGCTCCGGAACGTTATCGCGGCAATGATTACCGGATAAACGACTGGAACGATCGCGGATTACCGGCACCGCCGCACGGGCAGCACTGGTCCTATATTGACGGTAACTATGTGCTGATTGCCGCCGCGACCGGGATTATTACGTCGATCCTGATTAACGGCGCGCTGAGCCACTAACCTTTTCTGCTTTAACCTCGCAACCGCCTCCTCCGGAGGCGGTGCTGTGCACCTGTCCGCGCTACCGATTTCCCCGCGTCTGAGGGACGGTAGTCCGGCCAGCCTGGCGCTATTGGGCACTGCCCACCCGCCCCTGTTCTCACATCAAATCCGCTTAAAAACCGCAAAGTTGAAAATATCATCCTTGCGCCTCTTCTTTGATGTTTTATCTGCTTATTTAGGCTTTATAAATGAGTATTGTGCTTCATGGTTAATAAAAGGCAGAGAATGTAAGACGTTTCCTGGTTCAGGTGATAGTAAAACTCGTCCGCTTCGCCGTTAAATCGCTATGAATAAATCAGATGAAAACCCCGCGCGGAATAAGAAATCCTGCTTGCAATAAACCCTTAGCACGTTAAGTTATTAAAGCTTAGCACTTGATTCTATATCCCGGAGACCGGCATGACCGACTGTGTAATTCCTGAAATTAAAGCTACCGAAGATGAAATGATTGCGATCCGTCATTATTTGCACGCCCTTCCGGAATTAAGCCTGGAAGAGTTTAATACCAGCGAGCTGGTGGCCGGAAAACTGACCGAGTGGGGCTATACGGTGACCCGCGGGCTGGCGAAAACCGGGGTGGTAGGAACGTTAAGCAAGGGCGATTCGCCGCGTACTATCGGCCTGCGCGCCGACATGGACGCGCTGCCGATTTTCGAAGCGACCGATCTCCCCTGGGCCAGCACCGTGGCCGGAAAAATGCACGCCTGCGGCCACGACGGCCACACCACCATTCTGCTGGCGGCGGCGAAATATATCGCCTCGCCGGCCTGCCAGTTCAACGGCACGGTACACCTGATTTTCCAGCCCGCGGAAGAAGCGATCGGCGGCGCGGATTTAATGATCAAAGACGGCCTGTTTGAGCGCTTTCCCTGCGAGCGCATCTTCGGCCTGCATAATATGCCGGGCCTGCCGGTGGGGAAAATCGGCTTTTACGCCGGGAATTTTATGGCCTCGGCGGATACGGTAAAAATCACCATTACCGGCTACGGCGGCCACGGCGCGCATCCCGAGCGCACCGTCGATCCCATTGTTACCGGCGCGGCGCTGGTGATGAATCTGCAAAGCATCGTTGCGCGTAACGTACCGCCGGGCGAAACCGCGGTGGTGAGCGTCGGCACCTTCCAGGCGGGTATCGCCTCCAACGTCATCCCTGAGAACGTGGTGATGGAGCTGAGCGTGCGGGCGATGAAGCCGGAAATTCGCGACCTGCTGATTACGCGGATCAAGGAGCTCGCTGATTTTACCGCCAAAAGCTACGGCGCCAGCAGCGAGGTAGCGGTTTTTGACTCCTATCCGGTACTGACCAACAGTGTCGAAGAGACCGAATTCGCCAAAGCGCTGGCGCTGGACGTCTTTGGCGAGGAGGGCGTGCTGGAATCCATTTCGCCGATGAACGCCAGCGAAGATTTCGCTTTTATGCTCCAGCAGCGCCCCGGCTGCTACTTCCTGCTGGGCAATGGCGAGAAAGGCGGGAAGGGCAGCTGTATGGTGCACAACCCCGGCTATGACTTTAATGATGACATTATTTCTACCGGCGCGACGCTGTTCGCCCGGTTAGTTGAAACACACTGCCGTTGATCTCTGGAGTCCGTAAATAATGAAAAAATCTCTTCTGCTGTGGGTCGCGCTGATGGCCTCAACTTCAGCCCTGGCCGCAGAAAATAAGGAAATTCGCTTTGGCGTCGATCCGACTTTCGCGCCGTTTGAATGGAAAGATCCGCAGGGTAAGCTGGCGGGTTTTGATATTGACCTCGGCAACGCGATTTGCGCCCAGCTGCAGGCGAAGTGCGTGTGGGTGGAAAGCAACTTCGACGGCATTATTCCGGCGCTGAAGGCGCGTAAGTTCGACGCGATCCTCTCCGGCATGTATATGACCGAGAAGCGTAAAGAGCAGATCGGCTTTAGCGACAAGCTGTACAACGGCCCGGTGTTCCTCGTGGCGCGTAAAAACACCCTGGCCGGGAATACCGTCGAGCAGCTGAAGGGCAAAACCATCGGCGTAGAGCAGGGCTCGGCGCAGGAGACTTACGTTAACCAGCACTGGCGCACGGCGGGGATCAATATCGTCGCCTATCAGGGGGCGGATCGCGTGGTTCAGGATCTGGAGTCCGGGCGTATTGACGGCGCGGTGCTTTCCGGGATGATGGCCGACTACAGCTTCCTGCAGCAGCCGCAGGGTAAAGATTTTGCCTTCGTTGGCGGCCACCTGAAGGACGACAAGCTGTTCGGCGCCGGCGCGGCGATTGGCCTGCGCAAAGAGGACGATGCTCTGCGCCAGGAGATAAACGGCGCGATTGCCACTATTCTCGCCGACGGCACCTATAAAAAGTTAGCCGGGAAATATTTTAGCTTTGACGTCTATTCCGGGACATAATGTTGTTATGCATTCAGCGGGCACGGATAGCCCGCTTCAAGCTTCCTTTTTCTTACTATCCCGTAATTGTCCTTTTCTGGCCCTCACGGCGTTCCGAAGGATACTGAATATAAGCGATAAGGAGTGAACGGCATGATGACACGTCCCTTGGGCAAAACCGGATTTTCCATCGCCCCGCTGGTGTTTGGCGGTAACGTTTTTGGCTGGACCATCGATGAAAAAACCAGTTTTGCCATTCTTGATGCGTTTATAGACCACGGCTTCGATGCTATCGACACGGCGGATGTCTACTCCCGCTGGGCGGATGGCAACCAGGGCGGCGAGTCTGAAACCATTATCGGCCGCTGGCTACAGGCGCGGCCAGGCATGCGCGATAAGGTAAAGCTCTTCACCAAAGTGGGTTCCGATTTAGGCCTTCCCGGTCATAAAGGGTTGAAAAAAGCCTGGATCCAGCAGGCGGTGGACGACTCCCTGCGACGCCTGAATACCGATTATATTGACCTCTATTTCGCCCACTGGCCGGACCCGGAAACGCCGGTCGCCGAAACCCTCGACGCCTTCCACGCCCTACAGCAGGCGGGGAAAATCCGCGCCATGGGCGCCTCGAACCTCGATGCGCAGCAGCTTTCAGGCGCGCTGGAGGTGTCGCGTAAAAGCGGCCTGCCGGCCTGGCAGGTGCTGCAGCCGGAATACAATCTTTATCATCGCTCGGCTTTTGAGGGCGCGCTCTGCGACCTGTGCATCAGCCGCGATATCGGCGTGGTGACCTACTACAGCCTGGCGTCCGGCTTCCTGACCGGCAAATACCGCCAGCAGTCCGACCTGGCGCAAAGCCAGCGCGGGGGCGGTATCGGCAAATATCTCAATCCTCGCGGGCTGCGTATTGTCGATACCCTGGTTGAAGTGGCGGAGCAAAGCGGCGCTAAACCTGCCGAAGTCGCGCTGGCCTGGCTGATGAGCCGCGACGGCGTGACGGCGCCCATCGCCAGCGCCACCAGCCTCGCTCAGGTGGAGAGCTTTGCTCGCGCCGCCGCGCTGAGCCTGAGCGCCGGGCAGCTGGCGCGTCTGGATACCGCCAGCGCGTAGTGATTGAGGCCGGAGCCTGTCGGGTTCCGGCCTTTTGTCTCTCCGCGTTTTGCTGCGCGCGCTTCCTCACCTTTCGCCCAAACCTCTGCGGCGAATCCCTTTCAGCGAAAAATGAAACGTTTTTCCAGACGGCAAAAGCCAGGCTTGATTACGATAAGATAATGCGTATAGTTCTCATTCTTCTTCTTGTTTGCGGTTTTATCAGGAGATAACCTGCGTACGTCGCGGGCTCACAGGGAAACGGCGAAGGCACTGGATGGGGCTCACAGGCGCAAGACCGGAAATGCGAATTTCGGCGGCGGAGTCACTATCGGATCGTTGATTTTGTTCAGGACTGATCTTATGAAACGCACTCTCCCGGCGCTGGCCGTCTCTGCCAACTTAAGCGGCTGCGCCGCACCGGCTTTCCCGCTGCGGAAAACGCTGCTGGCGTTAACCATTGGCGCAATCTCCCATTCGGCAACGGCGGCGGAAAACGTCGCCGAACGCCAGAAAAGCGAAGAAACGATGGTCGTTCAGGCCGCATCCGCCAGCGATTTTAAAGCCGGCGGCGATTTGATAGTGCCCGCCTATCTCGATGGTCAGATAGCCAACGGCGGCCGTCTAGGGATGCTCGGCGAACAAAACGCGATGGACGTTCCGTTTAGCATCATCGGCTATACCTCGAAGCTTATCGAGGATCAGCAGGCGAAAACCATCGCCGATGTGGTCAGCAACGATGCCGGGGTTCAGCCGGTGCAGGGCTACGGTAACTACGCCGAGACCTACCGCATTCGCGGCCTTAAATTTGACGGCGACGATATGACCCTGAGCGGGCTGGCGGGCGTGGTGCCGCGTCAGGTGGTGGATACCGCCATGCTTGAGCGGGTCGAAATTTTTAAAGGCGCCAACGCTCTGCTTAACGGTGCGGCCAGCTCCGGCGTCGGCGGGATGATCAACCTGGAGCCTAAGCGCGCGGAAGATACCCCGACCGCCCGCGTGGGCGTCGACTATACCTCGGATTCTCAGGTCGGCGGTACGCTGGATTTGGGCCGCCGCTTTGGCGACGACAACCAGTTCGGCGCGCGGGTGAATCTGGTGCACCGCGAAGGCGAGGCGGCGGTGGAGAGTGATAAGCGCAGAACCACGCTGGCCTCCATAGGGCTCGATTATCGCGGCGAACGGATGCGCAGCTCGTTTGACTTTGGCTATCAGAAAAAAACCTTCCACGGTAGCCCGATGGGCATCAACATTTCGGGCGTCGATTTTATTCCGCGCCTGCCGGATAACACCCACAACTACACGCAAAAATGGGCTTACAGCGATATCGAAAATGAGTTCGGTATGCTGAGAATGGAATACGACATTGTCGATAAATGGACCGCCTACGCCGCTCTGGGGGCGCAGCATGCCCATGAAATCGGTCTCTATAGCGCCTCGAAGCTGATTGACCGGGCGGGCAACGCCACGGCGGGGCGCCTGGACACCAACCGCTATATGGATACCGCCAGCGGCATGGCCGGGATACGCGGCGAATTCGCCACCGGTTTTGTGTCGCACAAGGTCAACGTCGGCTATTCGGCGAAAACCCAGAACGACAAAACCGCGTGGCGGATGTCGAAGGCGGCGGATAATCCGCTGGTGAATATCTACGATACCCGTCCGGTTGCGCCCCCGGCGAACGCATCATTCGGCGGCGACTATGGCGATCCGCTCACCAGCGGCCGCACCCGTTCCCAGGGCTGGCTGCTGAGCGACACCCTCGGCGTGCTGGACGATACGCTGCTGTTCACCGTCGGCGCCCGTCATCAAAAAGTGGTGGTGCGCAACTACGATAAAGTCACCGGCCTGCAAAGCGATGCGTATGACGATAGCCGCTGGATGCCGACCTATGGCGTGGTCTATAAGCCGTGGCAGGTTCTCTCTTTATACGCTAACCATACCGAAGCCCTGCAGCCGGGCAGCAATGCGCCAACCTCCGCCGCTAACTATGGGGAAAGCGTCGGAATTATTCACTCAAAACAAAACGAAGTCGGGATGAAGGCGGATTTTGGCCGCATTGGCGGCTCGCTGGCGCTGTTTGAAATTAAAATGCCTTCCGCCTTCCTGGATAGCCAGAAACGCTATGGCCTTAACGGCGAGCAGCGCAATCGCGGCGTGGAATTTAACGTTTTCGGCGAACCGCTGTACGGCCTGCGCCTTAACGCCAGCGCGACCTGGCTGAAAGCCGAACTGTCGAAAACCAAGGATGGCGTCAATGATGGTAAAACGGCCATCGGCGTACCGGGCTTCTACGCGGTGCTTGGCGCAGAGTATGACATCAAACCTATCGACGGCCTGACCGCCACCGCACGCCTCAATCACTCGGGTTCGCAGTATGCCGACCAGGCGAACAGCAAGAAGATTGATAGCTTCACGACCCTGGATCTCGGCGTGCGCTATCGTCTGGCGCTTAACGAGAACCAGAATCAGATGACGGTACGCGCGGGCGTCGATAACGTGACGGATGAGAACTACTGGTCCGGCGCGGACGACAGCGGAACCTATCTGTTCCGCGGCGAACCGCGCACGTTCAAGGTTTCGGTCGGCTACGAATTTTAAGGCAAAACCGCAGGAGCGGGCAGGGCGGCTCGCCGGTTGTAATAAATCAATGAATGTATAAAGCCAGGGCATCTGCGGCTTGAAGTATGACGATTTTATACCCTAAATAATTCGAGTTGCAGGAAGGCGGCGACGCAGGGAATCCCCAGGAGCTTACTCCAGTAAGTGACTGGGGTGAGCGAGAAAAGCCAACGCACATGCAGCTTGAAGTATGACGGGTATAAGTGTTAAAAGGTGCCCCTTCATATATATACACAGGGGATCGACGTGAAAGACGCGTCAACATCGTCGGATGCCGTAGAGGAAAGCGGCCCGACGCTTCATCGCGGTTTACAGAACCGACATATTCAACTTATCGCCCTTGGCGGCGCCATCGGTACTGGCCTGTTTCTCGGCATCGGGCCGGCGATTCAAATGGCGGGACCGGCCGTACTGCTCGGCTATGCCGTCGCCGGGATAGTTGCCTTTCTAATCATGCGCCAGCTGGGCGAAATGGTCGTCGAAGAACCGGTTTCAGGCTCCTTTGCCCACTTTGCTTATAAATACTGGGGCCCGTTCGCCGGTTTTCTTTCCGGCTGGAACTACTGGGTGATGTTCGTGCTGGTCGGGATGGCGGAGCTGACCGCCGCCGGGATATATATGCAGTACTGGCTGCCGGATGTGCCGACGTGGATCTGGGCCGCCGCGTTCTTCATCATTATCAACGCCGTAAACCTGGTGAACGTGCGCCTGTACGGCGAAGCGGAGTTCTGGTTCGCGCTGATTAAGGTGCTGGCGATTATCGGCATGATCGGCTTTGGCCTGTGGATGCTGTTCGGCGGCCACGGCGGCAGCAAGGCGGGAATCGATAACCTGTGGAAACACGGCGGTTTCTTCGCCACCGGCTGGCACGGCCTGATCGTGTCGCTGGCGGTGATCATGTTCTCCTTCGGCGGACTGGAGCTTATCGGCATTACCGCCGCGGAAGCGCAGAACCCGGAAAAGAGCATCCCGAAAGCGGTTAACCAGGTGGTATACCGTATTCTGCTGTTTTATATCGGTTCGCTGGTGGTTCTGCTGGCGCTCTATCCGTGGGTGGAAATCAAATCCGACAGCAGCCCGTTCGTGATGATCTTTCATAATCTCGACAGCAACGTGGTGGCATGGTCTCAGATCGGAAGAGCGGTTCAGCAGGAATGCCGAGACCGATCTCG
>OJVE01000583.1_pt1 | contig 11322 bp, 7 predicted proteins | sample 1600081 | NCBI WGS metagenome assembly OJVE01 (sample SAMN04436789, study PRJEB24849) | human gut metagenome | biome: human gut; feature: NICU; material: stool | host: Homo sapiens | place: USA: Saint Louis, MO | collected 2011-04-13 | reverse complement strand
TATCACTACATGGGGACCAGCACCTTCAGCGAATACACGGTGTGCGCCGAGATCTCACTGGCGAAAGTGAATCCGCAGGCCCCGCTGGATAAAGTCTGTCTGCTCGGCTGCGGTGTCACCACCGGTATCGGCGCGGTGCATAACACGGCGAAAGTGAAAGAGGGTGATACCGTGGCGGTGTTCGGCCTGGGCGGGATCGGTCTGGCGGTCATCCAGGGCGCGGTACAGGCGAAAGCTGGGCGTATCGTTGCTGTGGATACCAACCCGGAGAAATTTAAGCTCGCAGGTGAGATGGGTGCGACCGACTTCATCAACCCGAAAGACTACGACAAACCGGTTCAGGACGTGATCGTTGAGCTGACCGACGGCGGCGTGGATTTCAGCTTCGAATGTATCGGCAACGTCAACGTAATGCGCTCAGCGCTGGAGTGCTGCCACAAAGGCTGGGGTGAGAGCATCATTATCGGTGTGGCCGGCGCGGGTCAGGAGATTAAAACCCGTCCCTTCAAGCTGGTGACAGGGCGCGTATGGCGCGGGTCGGCATTTGGCGGCGTGAAAGGCCGTACTCAGCTGCCGGGCATGGTTGAAGATGCGATGGTCGGTAAAATTCAGCTTGATCCGTTCATTACGCATCGCCTGCCGCTGGAGCAGATCAACGAAGCCTTCGATCTGATGCACGAAGGAAAATCCATTCGCACCGTTATCCATTTCGGCGACAACTGATTATTCTGCCAGCGGTTTTTTCCGCTGGCATTTCTTCCCTGATCTTCTCTAAAGTGTGACCTGTCTGGCGCTTTTAACCGTAATCTAATTCTACGCCGTGCCGATGACTCTTTTACAGGCGTGTTTTTACGCATCTTACCTATAAGAGAGTCGACGGTCATGGACAACACAACATCGATGCAGGCGCAGCATAAGCTGAGTTTCTTGCATCACATCCGGCTGGTTCCGCTGTTTTCCTCCATTCTCGGTGGCATTATTCTCCTGTTTGCATTGAGCTCGGGTCTGGCAGGCTATTTCCTGCTCCAGGCCGATAACGATCAGCAGGATGTCACGGCAGAAATCCAGGTGCGCACCGGGCTGTCAAACAGTTCCAACCATTTACGCACCGCCCGTATCAACATGATCCACGCGGGGGCGGCGAGCCGTATCGCGGAGATGGAGGCGATGAAACAAAACATTGCTGAGGCTGAGATCCGCATCAGGCAGTCGCAGGATGGATTTGCCGCCTATATGAAGCGCACCGTTCGTACCCCGGCTGATGAAGCGCTGGACGGCGATCTGAAAGCCCGCTATGACGCCTACATCGCCGGTATGCAGCCGATGCTGAAATATGCCAAAAACGGCATGTTTGAAGCCATTATTAACCACGAAAATGAGACCGCGCGTCCGCTGGACGATGCCTATAACGCGGTGCTGCTGAAGGCGATAAAAATCCGCACCGAACGCGCCAACGCGCTGACGGCGCAGGCTCACACCCGCACCCGGCTGGGGCTGATGTTTATGTTCGGCGCGTTTGGCCTGGCGCTGGCGCTGGCGGTGATCACCTTTGTGGTGCTGCGCCGTACGGTGATAAACCCGCTCCAGCGAGCCGCTACGCGTATCGAAAATATCGCGAAAGGCGATTTGACCATGCCGGACGAACCGACCGGGCGCAGTGAAATTGGCCGCCTTACGCGCGATCTGCAAACGATGCAGCACGCGCTGGTGACAACCGTGGGCACCGTGCGGCAAGGGGCGGAGGAGATCTACCGGGGAACCAGCGAGATCTCCGCGGGTAACACCGATCTCTCTTCCCGTACTGAGCAGCAGGCGGCGGCGATTGAACAGACGGCGGCCAGCATGGAGCAGCTCACCGCGACGGTGAAGCAAAACGCCGATAACGCGCATCATGCGAGTAAACTGGCAGAAGATGCCTCCGGTAAGGCCAGCCGCGGGGGGCAGATGGTCTCCGGCGTGGTGAAAACCATGGGTAATATTTCCACCAGCTCGAAGAAGATCTCTGAAATTACCGCCGTGATTAACAGCATCGCGTTCCAGACCAATATTCTGGCGCTCAACGCGGCGGTCGAGGCGGCGCGTGCGGGTGAACAGGGACGTGGCTTTGCGGTCGTGGCGAGTGAAGTTCGCACCCTGGCAAGCCGCAGCGCAAACGCGGCGAAAGAGATTGAAAGCCTGATTAATGAATCGGTGTCGCTTATCGATCAGGGTTCCGGGGAGGTGGTTGCGGCAGGCAATACCATGAATGAGATCGTCGAGGCGGTTAAACGCGTCACCGATATCATGCTGGAGATTGCAGCGGCGTCCGATGAACAGAGCCGCGGCATCGTTCAGGTGAGCCAGGCGATTTCCGAGATGGATAAGGTGACGCAGCAGAATGCCTCGCTGGTGGAAGAAGCCTCTGCGGCGGCGGCCTCGCTGGAAGAGCAGGGCGCGCGTCTGACGGAAGCCGTTGGCGCGTTTCGTCTCAACGGGGCGCGCGCAGGACGGACTACAGCCGCCGCAACCGCAGCAAAACCCGCGCCTTTAACCCCGGCGGCGGCCGTCTCAGGTGATAACTGGGAAACGTTCTGAGTAAGACAGACCCGCCCTCGCGGCGGGTTCTGCGTTTAGGGACAGAGAGGCATTGACTTACGAATGGCGCTTAACAGCGTTTGGGCGCCTTCAGAGAGCGGGGCATCTACCCGCGTCAGGATCCCAATGGGTTCTCCTGCGCCGGGTGAGGTTACCGGCAGCGCGGTGAGCACGCCGCGTCGCAGATCGTCCTTCACCGCGCCGGACGGCACAAACCACACGTAGTCATAATCCACCGTCAGCTGGCGCGAAAGAGACGCCGAGAGCGTTTCAATACACCCTGAAGGCAGCGTGCAGCCCTGCATTTGCAGCAACGCTTCCGCATTCTGACGCGGAACCGTTCCTTTCGGGGAGACTACCACCGGCCACTCCATTACGCGGCTTAATGTGACGGTATCCTGCAGCAGGGGATGATTCGGACGCACGACCAGCTTCAGTGATTCCAGGAACAGCAGCTCGTAATTCAGGCCGCTCATCAGTTCCGGATCGGACATCCGGCCAATGCCCAGATCCAGCTCGCCTGACTTCAGGCCCGCCAGCAGCATGGTGTTATTCATAGTCGCGACCTGAAGCGTGGCGTGCTTTTGCTGGCGGTGGAACTGGCCGATCGCCGCAGGCAATATGCCCAGCGCAGCCGTTGGCAGTGCGCCCACGCGCACGATGTCGCTGGCCTGCTCTTCTTTACGGTTTAAGGCCTGACCGGCGGTATTGAGGGCATCAAGAACTTTAACGGCATGCGTCAGGAACTGTTCGCCTACGAGCGTAAGCTGAGCGCCCAGACGGCCGCGGTCGAACAGACGGGTTCCGGTAAGCTGTTCCAGTTCGTTCAGCGTTTTGGATAGTGCAGGCTGACTAAGGTTAAGGGTTTCAGCCGCTCGCCCCAGCGTTCCCTGTTGAGCGACGGCCACAAATGTATGCAAATGGCGCAAGCGTATGCGCTGACTGAACAGACCATTTTTTTCCATAGGCGATGTTAAAAACAGAGCGACGCGGGTGACAAGTTAAGTTGTTTGAATTTGATAACCTGATAGCAAAATATTTTTAACATTTGATCTGTTTGAGTTACAACTGTTTTTCGAAAACGCCCATGCTTTGACCACTCGTCTGCCTGGATCACAATTTGTAAATTCTTCCCAACGAAAAGAACGGGCTTCTCTACACTCCAGGTAGTATTCACTGGAGGCATGACATCATGGCGAACACCATCACGGCTGATGATATTCGGGAACACTTTTCGCAGGCTATGTCGGCGATGTACCAGCAGGAAGTTCCGCAGTACGGCACCTTGCTGGAACTGGTGGCGGACGTTAACCTGGCGGTTCTGGAAAATAACCCACTTTTACATGAACAACTTGCAAATGCAGACGAACTGGCGCGCCTGAATGTTGAACGTCACGGTGCGATCCGCGTTGGCACCGCGCAGGAGCTTTCCACCCTGTGCCGGATCTTCGCCATCATGGGCATGTACCCGGTCAGCTACTACGATCTCTCCCAGGCGGGCGTCCCCGTCCACTCGACGGCGTTTCGTCCGACTGACGATGCGGCGCTCTGCCGTAATCCGTTTCGCATTTTTACCTCGCTGCTGCGCCTGGAGCTGATTGAAAACGTTGCGCTGCGCGAAAGGGCGGCAGAGATCCTCTCCCGGCGCAACATCTTTACGCCGCGCTGCCTGGACCTGATCGACCTGCATGATGTACAGGGACACTTTACCGAGGCACAGGCGCGCGAATTTGTGCAGGAAGCCTTAGAAACCTTCCGCTGGCATCGCCATGCGACGGTCGATCAGGAAACCTATCTGGCGCTTAGCAACGAACATCGCCTGATAGCCGACGTGGTCTGTTTCCCGGGGTGCCATATCAACCATCTCACGCCGCGCACGCTGGATATCGACCGGGTACAGGAACTGATGCCGAAGTACGGCATTGAGCCGAAAATCCTGATTGAAGGCCCGCCGCGCCGCGAGGTGCCGATCCTCCTGCGCCAGACCAGCTTTAAGGCGCTGGAAGAGGCGGTGCTTTTCGCGGGAGAACACAAGGGTACGCATACCGCGCGTTTCGGTGAGATTGAGCAGCGGGGCGTGGCCCTTACGCCGAAAGGACGCGAGCTGTACGACCGTCTGTTAAATCAGGCCGGGACCGGCAAAGACAACCTGACCCATCAGCTTCACCTGCGCGAGATCTTCAGCACCTTCCCGGACAGCGAAATGTTCCTGCGCCGTCAGGGGCTGGCTTATTTCCGCTACCGTCTGACTCCGACAGGTGAGGCGCATCGCCACGCGTTTCGTCCCGGCGACGATCCGCAGCCGCTGATCGAACGCGGCTGGGTTGTGGCGCAGCCGATCACCTATGAGGATTTTCTGCCCGTCAGCGCGGCGGGGATTTTCCAGTCGAATCTTGGCAATGAAACGCAGGCGCGCAGCCACGGCAATGCCAGCCGCAATGCCTTCGAAGCCGCGCTCGGCTGTGCGGTGTACGACGAGTTTACGCTTTACGAGGAGGCGGAAGCGCGCAGCAAACAGCGTTGCGGTTTGCTCTGAAACCGTTACTCTGCAGGGGTGTGATGGAAAAAGAAGGTTGGTATGGAAAATCCCTCCGCCCCTGTGGTTGAAACGCGCCAGGGCGCACTAATTGGTTCTACTGAAGGTGATACCCATGTGTGGTGTGGCATTCCTTATGCGGCACCGCCGGTTGGCCCGTGGCGCTGGCGCTCCCCACGCCCCCCTGCACGCTGGGATGGCGTGCGTCCGGCGACGGCGTTCTCCGCCTCCAGCTGGCAGAGCAGCGAAAGCTGTCAGGAGTTGGGCGGCGGCGATCCTGGCCAGTTCTCTGAAGACTGCCTGTACCTTAACGTCTGGTCGCCAGTCGTACGCGCCGATCCGCTTCCGGTGATGGTCTGGCTGCACGGCGGAGGATTTACCCTCGGCGCTGGCGGTCTGCCTCCGTATAACGGCAGGGCGCTGGCGAAGCGCGGCACGGTGGTGGTGACAATTAATTACCGTCTCGGACACCTCGGCTTTTTTGCCCATCCGGCGCTGGAAGGGGAAGAAGAACGCGTGGTGCATAACTTTGCGCTGCTCGATCAGATCCAGGCCCTGGAATGGGTGCGCGATAACATTGCCGCGTTCGGCGGCGATCCTGAGAACATCACCGTATTTGGCGAGTCGGCCGGTGCGCGCAGCGTGCTGTCGCTGATGGCTTCTCCGCTTGCGGGAGGACTGTTCCATAAAGCCATTGTGCAAAGCGGGTACACGCTGCCCGACACCCCGCGGGAGCAGGCCATGCATAAAGGCGAAGCGATTGCTGCCCATTTTGGCCTGCAAAATGCCACCGCGGAACAGCTTCGCGCGATCCCGCCTGAGGCGTTCTGGCCGTTGATCTCGCCGCTGAATATCGCCCCTGCGCCCATCGTGGGTGACTGCGTTTTGCCTGAGGCCATGCTCGATGTCTTTTTCGCTGCCCGTCAGCATTCAGTACCGGTGATGATTGGGTCAAACAGCGACGAAGCCAGCGTGATGTCGGTGTTCGGGGTCGATCTTGCCGGGCAGATCCAGAAGCTCCGTCGCGAGCGGCGCTTTGGCCTGGGGCTGATCAAGCTGCTTTATCCGGGCGTGAAGGGCGATGAGGAACTCGGCAGGCAGGTTTGCCGCGACATGGCCTTTACCACCATGGGATACGTGGTGATGCAGGCGCAGCAGCGGGCAGGCGGCCTGTGCTGGCGATACTGGTTTGATTATGTGGCCGAAGCGGAGCACGCGACGTATACCAACGGCGCCTGGCACGGTAACGAAGTGCCCTACGTGTTCGATACCCTTGGGCAGGTGGAACCCTCGCGGCAGTATGTAAACGAACGCGATCTGGCCTTCGCCGCTCAGGTGGCGGACTACTGGGTGAGCTTCGCCCGGGATGCGGGAGCACGCGATAGCCTGGTGGGGCCAACACGTTGGCCCGCCTGCCGGAAAGGGCGGGACGTGTTGTTAGGCATCGGTGTGAATAAACATGCAGGTTTTAGGCTTGAAAACCGTTTTATGCGTGCCCGTATGAGCCTCTTCAAACGGGTAATGAAACACCACGTCAGCCTCGACTGAGCAGACAGGCACGAAACGCATCCAGCCCGTTCTCCGGGTCGGGTGCGTCGCGTAACACCAGCCGGTAGCTCGCCCCCGTCTTTATGCTCGTATCATAAGGCCGCATCAGCCGTCCGGCGTGCACGTCCTCCTCCACCAGCGTTTCATCCGCAATGGCGATGCCCAGCCCCTGAATGGCGGCGGTAATGGCCAGATCCATGGTTTCAAAGTGTTGATTTTTGAGCATTGCTGGCGCCGGACGCGGCTGTTTCGCCAGCCACAGCGTCCAGTCCGTTTTGTCCCGCGTGGGGTGAAGGAAGGTGAGTGTTTCCAGCGCAGAACCGGCCCGCAGCGGGCTCATCACCGGGGTTAAGGCCTCTTCGAACAGCAGATCGCCGGCGCTCATGTGCGTTCCAAACACAATCGCCGCGTCATAGGATTCGGTTTTGAAATTGACGTTGTGATCGGTGGTAGTGGTCAGCGCAATCTGAAGTTCCGGCTGTTCGCGCTCGACCTGTAACAGACGCGGTACCAGCCAGCGCATCGCGCAGGTAGGCGCTTTCAGTCGAATTACGGTCTGGTGCGTCCGCGCCTGTTCAGCAACGTTAAGCAGGTGCTCAAACGCAGATTGCAGTTCCGGCAGCAGGGCGCTTCCCTGTGAAGAAAGACGCAGGCCGCGAGCATGGCGTTCGAACAGCGGGAAGCCGAACCAGCTTTCCAGCGAGGCAATTTTGCGGCTTACCGCCCCCTGCGTCAGACAAAGCTCCTTCGCGGCATGGGTAAGATTCAGGTGACGCGCGGTCACGATAAACGTCTCTACGGCATTAAGCGGAAATGAACGACGCGACATATCTCACCTTAGCTATGCGTTTTTGTCATGGCTATTATGACAACAATTCGATTGTCCCGGCAATCAAGTTATTGTTTGAATAGTTATGCATTCACCACGAGAAGGGACAGAGGATGACTTTGAAAACGCCGGTGCAGACCCGCTCCAAATTGCCCGATGTAGGAACCACCATTTTTACCGTTATCGGCCAGCTTTCAGCCCGGCATAACGCCATCAACCTTTCTCAGGGTGCGCCGAATTTTTCCTGCGACCCAAAACTTATCTCCGGCGTCACTCGCGCCATGGAGTCAGGGCATAACCAGTATGCCTCCATGACCGGGCTGCAACCGCTCAGAGAGCGCATTGCGGACAAAATTGCCACGCTCTATGGCACCCGCTATGACCCGGCGAGTGAGGTACTGGTGACCGCCAGCGCGAGCGAAGGGCTTTACTCAGCCATCAGCGGGCTGGTTCATCCTGGCGATGAGGTGATCTATTTCGAGCCCTCCTTTGACAGCTATGCGCCGATTGTCCGTCTGCAGGGGGCGACGCCGATCGCTATTAAGCTGACGGTACCGGATTTTGCCGTGAACTGGGATGAAGTACGCGCGGCTATTACCCCACGCACGCGTATGATCATCGTCAATACGCCGCACAACCCGAGCGGACAGGTGTTTTCAGCCGCCGATCTGCACCAGCTGGCAGTGCTGACGCGCCACACCGACATCATCATTTTGTCTGACGAAGTGTACGAGCACGTCGTTTTTGATGGCGAACCGCATCACGGGATGGCGACGCACCCGCAACTGGCGGAGCGCAGCGTGATTATTTCTTCTTTCGGAAAAACCTATCACGTCACCGGCTGGCGCGTGGGTTATTGTGTGGCGCCCGCGGAGCTGATGGATGAAATATGTAAGGTCCATCAATTTTTAATGTTCTCGGCCGATACGCCGATGCAGTACGCGTTTGCCGAACACATGACCGATCCGCAAACCTGGCTGTCGCTGGCGGCGTTTTATCAGCGCAAGCGCGATCTGCTGCAAAGTTTGCTCGCCGACTCACCGTTCAGGCTGCTTCCGAGTGCCGGTTCGTTTTTCCTGCTTGCGGATTACAGCGGCTTTAGCGACGAGCGCGACAGCGAGTTGGTGAAAAGGCTGATTGTCGAGTACGGGGTTGCCACCATTCCGCTGTCAGCGTTTTATGCCGATGGCACGGACAATAAACTGATCCGTCTCTCTTTTGCGAAAGATGAGGCGACGTTACGGGCAGGTGCCCAGGCCCTTTGTCAGGTTACACCACGTTAAGGAATTTGAGATGAAATTACGCGCGTTAGTTGTCGGCATAGGACTGCTGTGTTCATTCTCGTCGTTTGCTGCTACCGAGTTGCGATACGGGCTGGAAGCGGAATATCCGCCGTTTGAAAGCCGCAATGCCTCAGGGGAGCTGGAAGGATTTGACGTAGAACTGGGAAATGCCATCTGTAAAGCCGCTGCGCTGAAGTGCAGCTGGGTAGAAACCTCGTTTGATGCGTTGATTCCCGGTCTGCTGGCGAAAAAGTTCGACGCCATAAACTCGGCGATGAACATCACCGAACAGCGTCGTAAGAGCATTGATTTTACCCAGCCCATCTACCGTATTCCCTCCCAGCTGGTGGGCAAAGCCGGTTCTGCGGTAGAGGCCACGCCGGAAGGGCTGAAGGGCAAAACCATCGGCGTTCTCCAGGGTTCAATTCAGGAAACCTACGCCAAAGAGCACTGGGAAAAGCACGGTGTCACCATGGTGTCTTATAAAGATCAGAATATGGCCTGGGGAGATCTGCTGAATGGCCGCATCGATGCCTCGCTGGTCATGTCAGCGGCCGGGCAGGCAGGTTTCCTCAGCAAGCCGCAGGGCAAAGGGTTTGGCTTTATCGGCAAACCGGTGTCGGACGACACCATCCTCGGCAGTGGGATCGGCTTTGGGCTGCGTAAGGGGGATGAGGCCACCAAAAAGCAGCTTGATGCCGCAATTGATAAAGTACGTGCCGACGGCACGATCGCTAAACTGGCTGATAAGTACTTCCCGGGTATCGATGTCAGCGTAAAATAACCGCCTCGTTGGTCCCGGCTGTCGATGTCCAGCCGGGACATTTTTATACATAACTTTACCCCTTTTTCAGGCCGTTCTGGTCGACAGAAAATATTTCTCGGTTTGTTCAGATAATCACCCGCCAACAATTGGATTCTTAACCGTTTTTGTTTAGGCTGTGCGTTCTTTCTTGCCGTCATTTCGCTGCGCGCGAAACTCATTCACACGACCATAAGGACGTTTTCTCAGGCATGAATCGCAGACGTTTTCTCAAAGGTTCCCTGGCAATGGCTGCCCTGAGCGGCACTTCTGGCCTTGCTTCTCTGTTTTCCCAGGCGGCGTATGCTGCTGACTCCGACATTGCCGACGGTCAGAGCCGTCGCTTTGACTTCTCTGTTCTGCAATCCATGGCGCACGATCTGGCGAAAACCGCGTGGGGCGGTGCGCCGCGTCCGCTGCCGGAAACGCTGGCCACCATGACGCCGCAGGCGTACAACGCCATCCGTTACGATGAGAAACAGTCGCTGTGGAATAACATTGAAGGCCGTCAGCTGGACGCCCAGTTCTTCCATATGGGGATGGGGTTCCGCCGCCGCGTGCGCATGTTCTCGCTGGATCAAACCACCTCTCAGGCGCGTGAGATCCACTTCCGGCCTGAGCTGTTCAGCTACGGCGATACGGGCGTGGATACCAAACAGCTTGAAGGTCAGAGCGACCTCGGCTTCGCCGGATTCCGCGTCTTTAAAGCGCCGGAACTGGCGCGACGCGATATCGTTTCGTTCCTGGGCGCGAGTTACTTCCGCGCAGTGGATGATACCTACCAGTACGGCCTTTCCGCGCGCGGGCTGGCGGTGGATACCTTTACTGACACCCCGGAAGAGTTCCCGGATTTCACCTCCTTCTGGTTTGAAACCGTTAAGCCGGGCGATACCACCTTTACCGTCTATGCGCTGCTGGACAGCCCGAGCATTACCGGTGCCTATAAGTTTGTGATCCACTGTGAGAAGAGCCAGGTGATCATGGACGTCGAAAACCATCTCTATGCGCGCAAAGACATCAAGCAGCTCGGCATCGCGCCGATGACCAGCATGTTCAGCTGCGGCAACAACGAACGCCGCATGTGCGACACCATTCATCCGCAGATCCACGATTCAGACCGCCTGGCAATGTGGCGCGGTAACGGAGAGTGGATCTGCCGACCGCTGAACAACCCGCAAAAGCTGCAATTTAACGCTTATCTGGATAAAAACCCGAAAGGTTTTGGTTTGTTGCAGCTTGACCGTGATTTCTCCCATTACCAGGACGTCATGGGCTGGTATAACAAGCGACCAAGCCTGTGGGTCGAGCCGCGCAACAACTGGGGTAAAGGATCCATCGCCCTGATGGAGATCCCGACAACCGGCGAGACGCTCGATAACGTGGTCTGCTTCTGGCAGCCGGAGAAACCGGTGCAGGCGGGTGATGAACTGGACTTCAAATACCGTCTCTACTGGAGCGCGCAGCCGCCGGTGCGTTCACCGCTGGCAAACGTCTACGCTACCCGTACCGGTATGGGCGGCTTCCCGGAGGGCTGGGCGCCGGGTGAAAATTACCCGAAAGTGTGGGCCCGTCGCTTTGCCATCGACTTCGTCGGGGGCGATTTGAAGGCCGCCGCACCGAAGGGCATTGAGCCGGTGATCACCCTGTCCAGCGGTGAAGCGAAGCAGGTGGAGATCCTCTACGTCGAGCCGTTCGACGGGTATCGCATTCTGTTTGACTGGTATCCAACCTCTGACTCCACCGAGCCGGT
>OJVE01000556.1_pt1 | contig 11736 bp, 17 predicted proteins | sample 1600081 | NCBI WGS metagenome assembly OJVE01 (sample SAMN04436789, study PRJEB24849) | human gut metagenome | biome: human gut; feature: NICU; material: stool | host: Homo sapiens | place: USA: Saint Louis, MO | collected 2011-04-13 | reverse complement strand
TTACTCTTATGTTGTTACAGTAGATATGGATAATCAGATGTATATGGTCAGAAAGTATGTTAAGACATATGTGAAATCTTGTGATAAAGAGCAAGTTAAAGGGAAAAAGACAGTTAAAAAATTGGTGCTCGATACGAATCTTACATTGCCAGAATTATTGGATCTTGATAATGGTATTCTGGCTGATTTATTTACAAGAGGTAATAACAATGCAAACTAAACCAACTCCGGCAGATGTTAAAGAGGCGAGAATTTCCGCAGGTTTAACGCTTAAGGAAGCTGCCGAAATTTTTGGCTATCAGTTAAATACCTGGCAAATGAAAGAAAGCGCAGGTAAAGCTACAAGGTCTTTATCTGTAGGTGAATATAACTACTTATTGTTGTTGGCTGGAAAACACCCTGAATATGTTCTTTGTAAAAGGGATACGATCACCGCAGAACCAACCACTGTCTGACCCCAAAAGGGGCTTTTCGCCCCTTTTCTACTAAATGTTAAAGGCCACTCGCTTTCCGGTAGGGAGTTCAACATCTAGGCTCAACTTTCCTCCCATAGCTTCAACGTAACGCTTTAACGTTGCCAGCTTCAAATCATTTCCGCGCTGTTCCAGTTGAGTTACAGCGGGCTGACTGATTCCCATTGCATCAGCAACCTGTTTTTGTGAAAGCTGCAATTCTTCACGCATCATTTGCAGCCCTGTTTCCAGAATCATCTCATCAGCCATAGCTTTGATGATCGCCTGACTTTCAGGTGATTGAGCCGCAATTACTTCTTCTAATGTTCTCATTTTTTGCCCTCCAGTTCGGCTAAGTGAGTGGAAAATTCTTCGTCAGCAATACGAATCATTCTGTCGTAAAATTTCTTATCATTACTTTTGTCGCCAGCGCAAAGAATGATTGCTTGTCTAATTGGATCAAATGCAAAGAATGCCCTGATTGGGTGTCCCTCATATTGTATACGTAGTTCCTTCATATTCTTATGACGTGACCCTTTCACTGTATCTGCATGTGGCCGTGAAAGAGAGGGGCCAAACTCTTCAAGATGTTTAAGTTCAGCCAGCACTTTTCGTTTTAGGGCTAGTTCCTGCTCTTCAAACCATTCATCAAATAATCTGCCAAAATAAACAGTCCACATGTCCCTTTTCCTATAAGTTATAGCTTATAGATGATTGTATAAGCTACGACTTATAATTTCAAGGGAAACGGGGCTATTTAACATAATGGACGTTATCGGCACCATCGGATCACTGTTCGTTGTCGGATCTGCAAAATCAGCTCAAAAGATCATGTTTTCCAGGGCGTTTTTCACCGTTTTTATGTTACATATTTGTTAATAGAACATCGTTTTTTGTTTTGGCTGAATTTGGTTGTGAAAGCCTTATATTCACAAGTTATCTCTTCACTTGCCGCCTGTAGTTCAAATAGTTGTTGCAATTCTTGGCACCAATACGGATACTATAATTATATTTTTCTATAAAAATATTTTTATAGGGGGTCGTATGACGGTAGCTATTGCGCTGGTTAACGGTAAAGGCGGGGTGAAAAAGTCCTCAATGAGCAGGGCTATTGCCACAGAGTACACAAAGGCAGACTGGAAGGTATTGGGGCTTGATATGGATGTTGATCAGGGGTCATTCCTGGATTGGGGGCAGCGGCGATTGAGATATAAAGTTGAACCGCCCGTCACTATTCAGGGATGCGGAACGGTATCACAGGCTAAAAAACATATTGAATCGGGGATATGGGATTTAGTCGTCATCGATAGTGCTGCTTATGCAACTAAATCACTGTTGAGCCTGGCAGAAATTGTTGATTTGCTCGTGTTACCGTCTGGTTTTAGTGTGGACGATTTGAGAACGACGGTTACAACCGTGAATGCATTGCGTAACAAGGGACACTCAACAAATAAGATGGCTGTAGTTTTTGTCGGAGTCAGTGACAGCGAAAGTGAGTATCGTACCGCGCTTGAATATCTTAAACCGTGTGGTGTCCAGGTTATCAATGGCGCAATACCTTTTATGACTTCGTTCAGCCAGGCACAGGATAAAGGACTGGCATTGACGGAATCCCCTTTTCCAGGTCCACGGCAGAAAGCTGACGAAGTTGTCCAGGGGGTTATTGACTTGCTGACTAAACTCTCACAGTGATATATAATTCTATAATTATATTTTTATAGAGGTGATAAGATGGCTAATGTACCACCAAAACCGCGTAACAACAAAGGCGAACCGCCAAGCCTAGAGGATACACAACACGGATTTAATCCGACGCGTAAAAACGCTGATGGGAGAAAAGCTCAGCTTAACCTTTATGTTGATATGGAAGTTAAACGGGAGTTCCGCTCGATTGCAGCGGCTAATGACATGAAGCACGGGGAGTTACTGGAGGCATACCAGGAATTCTGGAAAAAGCATCATTAAAATGGCATAGGGGACGAACTGTCCCCTGATATTAACACTTACCAACATAATGAATATGTTCAACTGTTCCTAAAATCTCAAAACGGTCGGGAGCTACCTTTCGCCAGTGATTTTTTGCACGAGAGGCATAGTTTCTGTCCCAGCGGAGAATACGATTATTGTCCTGGATAACACATACCATCCTGTTTTCTGATGTACGCAATGATTTTGTAATTTTAGCTAAATCATTAACTGGACTTAGATCAATTAGTTTTTCATGGCCGTCATTTGACACAACGAGTATTTTTATCGTCATTATCGTCTCCATTGTCATATTCTGGGAACACTATTAGTAACGGTTCTCCGTTGGTGCGTTTCATAAAATTGATTACTAATCTGCCAACCTCTTCATTTGTCATATAGCGTTCTATTTCAATTTGGTCATAATTATCTATTGATATTTTATTGTTATTGCTATGTTTCATCGTTTTAATTAATTTGGTTATTCTTGATATAATTGCACCTATCATACCCGCGAAAAAAAAGGAAAAGACGTAGAAAAGAGGATTTTCCAGTAGTGGAGTAAGTAAATCCTGTAAAGAATAAAACCAGTGACCGGCGGGATATGGATGCATACAACCGAAACAATCATTCATTTTGTCACCTTATACTTATGTCTCCATTCCCACGGTGGAACGGGATTGGGGTCAGCCCACAAACCTCGTTTTTGTGAGCGAGCTTCCTGTTGTAGATCTGCCAGAGCGTTATCTGTGTTGTAATGCTCATACACCCATGCAGCACCCGATTGCACCATAAAGCGGTTAGCCTCACTACCGCCTGTTGTGAATACACGTCCGATAATGCGACCGTAACGGTCGTTGTGTGAATATGTCACCCTGACGGATTGTCCGGCAATCAGGCTTTTAAGTTGGTCAGTTGACCAGCGTCCGTAAGCCTGTTTCTTTTCCGGTGCATCAATATTGGCCAGACGAATCCTTACTGGCGTTTTATTCTGTAAAATTTCGATGGTATCGCCGTCAAGTACACGAATAACTTTTCCCTGTATATCCGCTGCATTGGCATATAGTGAAGGCGACAAGATATATAATGCGAATATGATTAATATTTTCATCAACTATTGTTCCAGTTCATCAATTGTTCTAAAAATAAACATCTCTCTGTTTTTTTCATCAAAAGGCACAGGTGTATTATTCCTCATTACAGTTTTGATTGAGTCGAACAGTCTGATTAATGATTCTTTACTTTTGGTGTCAGGCATGACGTACAAAGCATAATGCCAGTTTCCTTTATCTCTTGCCGTAAGATGACTGTTTATAATGCTTATATAGCGAGCACGAGTTTTCATTGTTCGTTCTGTTTCAATAGCCATTATTGCGCCAGTTGGTTGTTTTATTACTCCATCAGGGCGATGAGAACAGCCGGAATAACGTGCGATGAAGGCTGCACTATCACCGTTAATCCATTCAGTAGCGCCTTTACTTTCCAGAGATATTCTCACTCGCTGATTTAAAAGACGATGCTCAAGAGTCCAGTATTTTAGTTTGCTGGGTTCGAAATAACTAGGGAACGTAATGTCATCGGCTTTTACAACCATTGCTAATCCTTGCATAGTAATACCCCAAACAGTTAATTTTCTTTTTGATGATGGTATTTCATGTTTGATAATAAAACCTTCTTTAAGAGCCTTGTTTAGTAATTTATATACTGGGTTTCTGCTTTTTTTTGTGAATCCTAATTTTCTTTTTATAATGTGAAAGTCTGAATACGTTTCATCCTTAAGGAAATTTAAAAGACAAAGCATGTTGTTAGCTGATATTCTTTTTCTTTCGTAAAAATCATGAATTAACATAGTAAAACCTCATAAACCACTGGAAGGCACATCGTTGTTATTGTGTTGTTCTATTTGTTCTGTCTCAAAAGATAGCAATTCAATGGTTTCTTTGTTTGCTGGTATATGAGACATTTTAGTTGCTTTTGGTAAATCTTTTGATGTGAAAACAAATCCTACTCTTTCAGGTAGATTTAAAAACATATTACTGTCTACATAATAACTTTCTGCCTGTCTTATCATGCGGTCAGTATCAACTTTTTCTGTTAATGATAAGTCGGTTCTCACCTTCCTCATTTCATCGTCAACTAATATTGAACCAGTCATTTTAGCTGCCCACTCTGCTGTTTCTGGATTCTGGATTTTATAGATTAACTTGAATTTTGCGTTTTCAATAACAGCACCAATTACAGAATCGCCATTAAGATCAGAAGGGCAATCTCTTAAATCATCTATTGCCTGGAAGGCCATAAATATATGCACACTTTTATCTCGTGCTGTACCTAATCCTTCCATTGTCGGGCGTGAAATATGATATTTCAACTCATCAAGAAAAATTGCAACAACACGTGGAGTTGTGTTTATTCTGTCTCTAGTTTCAGCTATCTGAATCAAACGCGTAAGTATCATGCGTTGTGCAGAAATAATTTTTTGATTTCGGGTTGACCCAATGATATAGCAGCATCCTCCATTATCAAAAATCTCTTTAAGAGAAAATCCATTTTTTGCATTGACGGAATTTACAAGAGCAATTTCTTCTAGTTCACCTAAAAATGCTGGGGCATCTTCTCCTATTGATTTTACGTTGTCATCGTTGAATAAATCATACAGTGTCATTCCGGTTTTATGAATTGCGGCTACATTTCTGGCTGCACGGCGATCAGCTATACGATAAAAATCTGCGGCCTCTCCTTTTTTTGATAGACTAAATCCTGCATTAAATAATTCTTCTAATTGTTCATGTGATATGTCAGCAAGTAAGTCAAGTTGATGGTTGGTTCTGTTTAAATTAATTACAACAAATTTCTTTCCTGCTTTTTTACATGCATCCCTAAGAACATGCACAGCCCATTCATCATCTTTTGGATCTTCAACAAAAACAGCCTCGCCTAACAGAATTGCCTGATAAAGCAAAACCGATGCGGTAATGCCCTTACCGGAACCTGTTGTACCTATGATTGCTGCATGTTGTTTCTGAAATTCTTTTATTGTTATATATTGCGGTTGGTCGTCTTTGTCTAAGCCAATGAAAACCCCTTTTTTCAAATCAATGTAATCTAGGGGATTGTATTCTATGCTGTCTGGCAACAATTCTTTTACTTTGCGGACATCTGTTCTTGTATTTCTCTCAAGTTTGCTTTTCTTTATCATTCTGTGTTTCAGGCTGTCTATTTCACCTGCTAATAATCGTCGCGCGGTCAAATGAAAAGCTAATCCGGCTAGTGTAAATAGAATTGTGATTATCCATAATGGTATTCTAAGTAGTGTATTGGGATCGAGAACGTCAAATAGGTAGCTCAGACCATGAATACTAAGTGGTGACATTGTGCCGAATATGAAAAAGAAAATGGACACGCACGCAACAGATTTTAACCAGAAGGGAGCGTTTTTTCTTTCCTCTCGTGGTAGGTTGAATATAAATGGTAGTGTTAGTCCTGCCAGTAATGACAATATGACAGGGCTGTTCTGTAGCCATAACAGAAATATTGAAAAGGCATCAGCAATACCATTCAGCTTTTGCATTAGATGTGGATTCATATTTGTTTTCCCCATTCATAAAATGAATCTATGGGGTACAACAATGGGGTACAGTAATGGGGGATATGATGTACCCCATAGCTGTACCCCATTTTTGTACCCCAATAAAAGCCAAAAACATTGTGATCGCCTTAGGCGATCATGCCCGTTATCCGTTCTTTCAGAATCCAGCCGATAAGTTATCGTCTGGATTCTGAAAGCCCGAATAACGGGCAACGGCGTGTGCCGTTTCGGCCTGGCTGGAACGCCAGTCCTTCACGTCACATGGGGGTAATGGCCCGTCTGGACGCCGGACCAAAACCCCCAAGGTCAAAGGCGGCACACCGTCGCGCGCTACGCGCGACCACCCCCTTTAAGACGCGCGTTTAGCCTATTTTTTCTTCGCAAGCTCGAAAAAATTGGAACGCTGCTTTAAAGGGGGTGGTCGCGCCTAATCGGTAATATCCCCCGCTGGGGCGGGAAATATTACCTGGCCCGACGGTGTGCGGGGCAAGCCCCCCACAAAAACCGGCACGTGGGCGTGCCTTTTTTCTCGCTGGGGCGGAAAAATTTTTGCGGCTCCCCCCGGCCCGCTTCAATTCGCTTGGGGCGAATGTTCGCGGGTGGGCGTGGTGCCTGAAAATTAACAATTTCTTCGAAATTGAATTTTCTGTCCACGCACCACTTTCTTTATTCCTGTCTTAACAATTTCTTCGAAATTGAAGCCAGAAATAAAGAAAGCCTGAACTGCACCACGCCCTGCGTCGGACTCGCCCAAATTCGCAAAGCGAATTTGCCCCGCCCTTCGGGTTGCTACGCAATCCTCTGCCTCAGACTTGTGCCCGTGTTATTTCAGTCAGACATTCATCCTCGGCTTTTATTGCAGCATTATATCTATCTTCTGTTATTTCATAACCTTGTGAAGCAGCGTAACTAATCAGCTTATTGGCATCAGAACTTTTCAGTTTTACTGTGTGCTCAATTAACCCTCGCATTAACCTCGCTTGATATATTTCATAATATAGTCCGCATCCCCTGTTTGCTTTATTACTGATATCATCAAAGACTCTTTTTACATGGATTCTGTCCTGATTCCTTGAATGAATATTATTAATGAACATATCTTCTTTTAACATAGGATTCTCCAGATCTGAAAGAATATGTTAATTTTTTCTCTCCGATTGCAATGCTAATGCTTCAGATTCTGTAATGAGAATAATATCAGGGTGTCGTTTCTTTAAATCTTCAATAGTTTCACCAATAGAAGTGATGAATTTTCCTTTCATTCCTGATGGAATGGAGTGTACTACCTTGTGTGCATAGCTATAAACAAGATCGGAGTTTGTCAGATAAAATACCATGTTTTCATCTGTATTCATATTTATCCTCGGACTCTACCAAACTTACTCATTATTTTAGATATGGCTGCGGGATCAGCTGATGAACACTGATTTAAAAATGCTTTACGTGCATCAAATGTTTTACTCCATCGTATTGAACCTTTTTTTTTCTTAATAATATTGAAGAATGCTTTTTCTGCTGATCTGCATTCGCCACCTCCGCTGTTTCCTGTAGCTTTTCCGTACATACATAAAACAACCTCGCATGGGTCTGCGGCATAAGAGTAAACAGGTGTGGCGGTTGTTAAAACAAACATTGTTATTGCTGCAATTTTTTTCATGTCAGAACCCTTGGTTTAATATATTTGTGTTAACGAGAAAAGTAGATGGTTGTTTCATTGCACGTAAGACAATTTGTGATGGGGTGATATATAATTACCCCGTTTGCACCATGATGATACAACCAGTTTTTTGCGCTGAAATAATCAGCGCCTGACTTTGTTGCTACTGTGATTTGTGTTGAGTGAGCAATGGCATAAAAGACAGATGGCATCCAATCTTCTTTATTGAAATCTTGTGAGCTAATGGATAACGTCCATTTATCATTAATAACAGGAGATTTTATTATTAAGCTATTGGGTTTCCATTCAGGAAGTTTATCGTTAAGCGATACCGGCTTTTTATTCCATTCCACGGGTACTGGTGGAGGCGGTGAGGAACATCCGGTAATTAGTGTTACAAGCACAGTAACCAGTATATGCTTTATCATACTTTCATTTCCTCGTAATATTGATTGCGGTGTAACGGTCGGAAATAAATATCATTCATACGGCGTATGTTTCCATCTAAATCAATGCTCACAACAACATCCAGAGAGTCGAGAACTTTACGTAGCAAGAATGAATATGGTAATTGCGCACACTGTGGATTTTCGGTACAGCGGGTAATAAAACCGTCGATTGCTTCATGTGCTGAACCAGCATGAATGGAGGTCATACTTCCTTCATGGCCTGACCCCGTTATTTTCAGAAAATCCCATGCCTCTCCCCCCCTCACTTCTGTTAATAAAATTCTGTCTGGATTCATCCGGTAATTCCAGCGTATAAGCGCCGCTGGTGTTACAACAGATCCTTTTTCATCGGATGACTCAGAAGGATAAAACAGATGAACATAGTTCTTATGTTTGTAGAATATTATCTCTGGGTTGTCTTCTATCGTCGTTATGCGTAAATGGACAGGTATATATTGTATCAACGTTTTCATGTATGTTGTTTTACCCGTACTGGTTTCACCTGCGACGGCCAATGTTTTTCCATACTCCACGCATTTTTCCATAAACAAAGGAATGTTTTTCGATTTGTATAATTCAATCAGTTCTTCGTTATGTGTGGATGCTTTTTCAATGCCCGTGACGCGGTTATAAAAACCGCTATCAATATATGCCTGATGCGGAATTTGAATTTTTGACGGTTTACGGATCGTGATTGAGATCGTGTCACGTTCGCACGCCGGAGGAACGACAACCTGACATCGTTCTCCTGATTCCAGGGTTGCAGAAAGTCCTGGTTTGATATCCTCGATATTATCGTTATGGTGTTTTGCAAGACACCGTGCAAAGTTATAGCAATCGTCAAATTTCAGATCAACGGTATGTTGCCCCCAGACACCATCTATCTTTGTCCAGAGTTCACCTGGACGATTAACAGCTATTTCTGTCAGTCCGGGTAATTCCAGGTATTCACTAAAAAAACGTTGTTTATAGCGATCAAGAGATATGTTTTTAACCGTCATGTTCTATTTCATCCTCAGCGTGTAGATATTTGAGAAGTCAATATCCTGCCCTGTAATTAGGTTGATTATTTCTCCCTGATTCTTGTAAACCGTTGGTGGAATATTAATGCTGTTTTCCAGCGTGGTTCGAGCCATATCCGCCATAGCCTGGCGGCTGTTCTCTGTATAGTCTGTATTGCGGTCTTTTTTACCCGCATTGTTTGATGCCCATGCGCCAATATCTGGGATCATGCCGACCATTAATGCGCCGCCAAACCTCTCCCAGAAGTGGGTATCAATCCATCCATCAACACCTGATTCTCCAAGCTCGCCAGCGGCGTTGGTATCAATCAGCGGAATATCCAGATATGGTCGCTGTCGGGTACGTAATTTTGTCATCATGATAAAAGCGCGCCCTTGCCCTTGCGTAATTCCCGTCTGGTATATTCCTGTTGCCGTGGTTCCCTTCTCGATAAGTTTTGTATTGCCGCTGGCACTCCAGATATCTTTAGCTACCGTACATCGTATTCTTCCAGCGCGATCGGAAACAAAGCGGTAATCCATAGAGCATGGAATGACAGTGTTTTCCGGTATATACAAATCAGGGTTGTAGGGGATTCTTCGCACTGTCGCGGGGGAAATTGCCTGTGATGCAGTGCCATGTTGTGTTGTGGTTGCTGTACTGTCTGTAGGCTGTGTGGCGTTGTTTTCCGCAGCCAGTATCATTTCCTGTTGTCTTGTTTTGACCTGATTTTGGGGGCTGGCCGTATTATTACGACGAACAAGGAAACTGGCCTTATTCAGTTGTGGTGGCTCAAATGTTTTCATCTGTCCGACAGTACCGGATACATTGCCCGTGTTATCCTGGCCAACAGTTTGCTCACCATCAGTCGAATTTTCCGGCTCATTGGTGGCCATGCCTAAATCGGTTCGTTTCCGGTAGTCATTCGTTTTTTTAGGTGGCGTAACCTCCTTTGTTTTCTCTCCATCTTCTTGCTTCAGGAAGTTTTGATATACCCAGTTACCGCCCCATGTCAGGCCAATCAGGGCTACTGCACAAATTGCCAGAAAGGCAGTTGCTTTCCCCTTCGGACGTTTTTTCAGTTTGTTTACTGCTGGTTGTAATGAGTTCTCCTTTTCATCGTCCTGTGATGCTTGTAATTCAGCCTCACGTTTTGCTCTGGCTTCTCGTTCCAGCGTGGCGATATCATCCTGATCAGATGTCGTCACTGGCTTTTCTTCTTCCGTAGAGGGGGATTTATTTTCGTCAGTCATATATGAGTCCTTATATAAAAATATAATTATATTTTTATAGGTTAGGTGTTATCTGTTTTTTCAACGCGCTCCACCTTGTCAGATACGGTTGAATTATCAGCCGCGTGTACTTTTCCAAAGCCGTTATTTTTCAGTCCCACTACGGCATCACCGGAACGTAGTACAAGCCGTGGTGTGATTTCCTGGATAACGAGAACGGTAAAATTGCCCTTACGCTGTATACTGCTGTTAACCACGTATTCTTGGCCGTTCTGTTCTTTGGTAACTGATGGAACTGATTTGTTGGGTGAGAATCCGATAAACGTAAAGCGACCGTCGTCGTAGGCAAAATCAGGTTCAATGCTGTAACTGTCTTTTCCTGGATATTTCGTGTAGTTCCAGTTACGCGGGGTTTGTGCGGTTCTCAGTGCTTTCTGAATCTGGGCTTGTTCCTGCTTTTGTTCCCATTCTTTCTGACGTGCTGCTGCTTCCTTATTGGCTCTGTTACGTTCGTCTCCTGGATAGCGGTAACTCACCAGGTATGCGGGCTGTTGTGGCGATTTTTCATCAATGACATTCAGTTCAACGTTGTACAGGCGCTTATTTGTCACAATCAGCATATTGGTATGCCAGTCACGGCTGTTCGGCGGGATAACAACCTGTGTTGTATTACCGTCTTCACCAGGTGCGCCCTGTGTGAGCGCAACCGGACGAATGTTTACCCTGTTTGCATTTGCTCTGGCTTCCCATGCTTCATCAAAGCCAGGACTGGCACTGATAACAGCTTCATCGTTATCAAAAACCAGAGTCGTCATAAATCCTGGTTTTGTGTTTACAACGGTAACATTCTGCGGGTTATAAATGACCTGCTGGATACGTGCATCATAACGGCTTGCCTGTGGCGTAGCTGCGGCCCATGCCTGGCTGTTTAGCATTATTATCAGGGTAATTAACGTCAGTTTTTTCATTACTCGCCTCCCCTGATTTCGCGGTCAGTCTGCCAGCTTGTTACGGTGAATCCGAACGGGTTTATTTCACGCTCAACATCTGACATTTCTTTTTCAGGGTCTGAATGGAAGGTGAAACGTGCATCCCAGTATTCATTGCGAATACTGTTATCAGCCATGCGACGAATTATTTTTTTATAACGAACGGTGGCTACTTTGTCTGGTGCTGTTGCATTCGTTATCTGCTCAGAAATAATTTCAATTTTCACGGTGTGAGCCGCGTTATTATAAACTTTGTCTGGTGCGTTTTTTCCGGCGTACAGTGCTAGGTAGTCGTCGTTTACCTGTGGTGAGTTGTAGATCTGTACTGTCTCGTAATCGTCCTGTAATGCAGGATAAACGTACCGTTCACGTAATTTAACGTAATTGGCGGCCATAGCTTT
>OJVE01000554.1_pt1 | contig 11806 bp, 8 predicted proteins | sample 1600081 | NCBI WGS metagenome assembly OJVE01 (sample SAMN04436789, study PRJEB24849) | human gut metagenome | biome: human gut; feature: NICU; material: stool | host: Homo sapiens | place: USA: Saint Louis, MO | collected 2011-04-13 | reverse complement strand
GTTTTCACTTTTTTAATCACTGAATATATATTCGATAGTGCTTATTTATTTGTTACCTTAGCCAGAAACTTCCCGTCGGGCTACAGGAAAAGTTATCAATTGTGCTGGCAATCACACTTATCCGTTTGGTGAAGCTTCCGGGTGTCGGGGGAAAAGAGCGCGGTTGGCTGGTTATATACGATTGAAATATAAAAATTTATTGGCGAAGCCTTTACGCCTGAAGGAAAGCGTAAAGGCTGTGGGAAAGTGTTTGAGTGAGGAAATTACCCGGCGATAAGCAGCCTGGCCGTTGGATAATCGGTGATCAGAACATCGATATAACCGCCTGAAAGCGCGCCTTTGATAGCCGCTACCTTCTCGCTGCCGCCGGCAAGGGCCACCACGTTAGGGCACTTCTTCACTTTCTCCAGCGCCATGCCGATCACAGGATCTTCATCATCGCGTAACACCGCCTTGCCGTTTTTATCGTAGTAGTGCAGGCAAATGTCACCCACGGCGCCGCGTTCCGCCAGCACCTGCAGCATATCTTCGTGATAGTAGTTACCGGACGTTTTGAGCAGCTGCGAAGGTTCAAGGATGCCAATCCCGACGATGGCGATATCGACTTCGTCGAAGCGCGCAATCACATCGGCGACATCTTTGCTGGCCACGAGGCGATTTTTCTCCTCCGTAGAACCTTCGATGCTCTGGGAAGGGAGCAGCCAGGCTTCACAGTTCAGACGCTGCGCCAGGGTCTGGGTCAGGATGGTCGCCTGCACGTTACCGTTAGGACCCACGCCGCCGAGCAGTTGAATCACGCCGTTGGCCTTCAGGTTTTGCGCGTGAACCTCATCAACCATTGCGCGGATAGTCGAACTCCACGACGAGACGCCAATCAGATCTTTCGGCCGCAATCGCGTTTCCAGATAGTGGGCCGCGGCGGATCCAATGGCGCGCTTGATGGTGTGATCGCTGGCGTCCTCTTCGGTATCCACGACGATGGCCTGTTTAATTCCGTAGCGATCCTCGAGGCCTTTTTCAAGATTGAGGAAAATATTCGATGGCTGAACAACGCTGATTTTGACCACGCCTTCTTTTTGGCAGCGGGCGATCGCTCGGGAGATAAATGACTGAGAAAGCGAGAGAAGTTGAGCGATATCGGACTGCTTTCGTCCTTCAAGATAGTAGAGCGTGGCAATCTTAACTAATAGCCGTTGTTCATCCTGCTTAGCCATATATTTCCCCGAAAATCATTTACGTGCAGCCATTATGTTAGAGCTCATTATCATACGCGAAAAGAAAAGACAGTTAAGTGTGATGGATATCTAACTTTCGCCAATCCTCAAAATCAGCTATGGACAAAAACAGAACAGTAGCCGCATAATTGAATAAAGAGTCGTTAGTGAATATATATTCATAGCGATTTCAGGTCAACTGAAAAGTGCCCGGGTGACGTCACGCCCGGTGGTAAGGAGGCAGAATGTTCCTGAGTATGATGCAGCGGCGTAAGCCTTACGATGCGTTGCCTGGGGATGTCTGGTTTTTTTAGTCCCTGACGGAATAAATATTCCAAGTTGAAAATAAATTCAGAGGTATTAAATGAATCCCTATAGCTATGATGTCCAGGCCCTTGAGCGTAAAGCCCGTGCCGTACGTCGCCATATCGTCAGATTGAACGCCAACAGCCCTGCGGGCGGGCACACCGGCGCCGACCTGTCGCAGGTTGAACTGCTCACCGCGCTCTATTTCCGCATTCTGAACGTCGCGCCGGAGCGTCTGGCTGACGACCAGCGCGATATCTACATCCAGTCGAAAGGCCATGCGGTGGGCTGCTACTACTGCGTGCTGGCCGAGGCGGGCTTCTTTCCGGTTGAGTGGCTGGAAACCTATCAGCATGCGAACTCCCATCTTCCGGGTCACCCGGTGCGCCAGAAAACGCCGGGGATTGAGCTCAACACCGGCGCGCTGGGCCACGGTTTGCCTGTTGCGGTGGGGCTGGCGCTGGCTGCGAAAAAAAGCAACAGCTCCCGCCGCATTTTTTTAATTACCGGCGATGGCGAGCTGGCGGAAGGCAGCAACTGGGAAGCGGCGCTGGCCGCTGCGCACTACGGCCTTGATAATCTCATCATTATTAATGACAAGAACAATCTCCAGCTGGCGGGTCCGACGCGCGAAATCATGAATACCGATCCGCTGGCTGATAAATGGAAGGCCTTCGGGATGACGGTCACCGAATGCCAGGGCAACGACATGGCGTCGGTAGTGGCGACCCTGGAAGGGCTGAAGCAGGAAGGTAAACCGAACGTCGTTATCGCCAACACCACGAAAGGTGCCGGTATTTCCTTTATCCAGGGGCGCCCGGAGTGGCACCACCGGGTACCGAAAGGCGAAGAAATTGCACTGGCACTGGAGGAACTGAAAGATGAGTAATGCAGAACACCTGGCGAGCGTGATGGTTCAGGCCTTTATTGATGCGGTCGACCGCGGCGTCGATCTGGTGCCGGTGGTGGCTGACTCCACGTCAACGGCCAAAATCGCGCCGTTTATTAAACAGTTCCCCGGGCGTCTGGTGAACGTGGGCATCGCCGAGCAGAGCATGGTTGGGACGGCGGCGGGTCTGGCGCTGGGGGGCAAAGTGGCGGTCACCTGTAACGCCGCGCCGTTCCTGATTTCCCGCGCCAATGAGCAGATTAAAGTCGACGTTTGCTATAACAACACCAACGTTAAGCTATTTGGCCTTAACGCCGGCGCCAGCTACGGCCCGCTGGCCAGCACCCATCACGCGATTGACGATCTGGCGGTGATGCGCGGTTTCGGTAATATCCAGATTTTCGCTCCGTCTTCGCCGCGCGAATGTCGGCAGATTATCGATTACGCCATCGGCTATCAGGGGCCGGTCTATATTCGCCTCGACGGCAAGGCGCTGCCGGAGCTGCACGATGAAAGCTATCGCTTTGTGCCGGGGGCGGTCATCACCCTGCGGGAAGGCGAGGATATCGCGCTGGTGGCCACCGGCTCGACGGTGCATGAAATCGTCGATGCCGCGCAGAGGCTGGCCGATGCGGGGATTCAGGCCAAAGTGGTGAGCGTGCCGTCCATTCGCCCTTGCGATACCGCCGCGCTGCTGGCGGCGCTGAAACCGTGCAAGGCGGTGATAACGGTGGAGGAGCATAACGTCAACGGCGGATTGGGGAGCCTGGTGGCGGAAGTGCTGGCCGAAGCTGGCGCGGGAATCCCGCTCAAACGTCTGGGGATCCCGGATGGCGAGTATGCGGCGGCGGCGGACCGCGGCTGGCTGCGCAAACACCACGGTTTCGATGCCGCTTCCGTCGCCGGGCTGGCGCAGAAAATGCGCTGACTTTACGCCGGCTTAAACCGATAACCCGCGCGGTCTGCCGCGCGGGTTTTGTTTTTACGTCGCGCAGAGCGTGATGACGTAGTCACCGGCCTTAATCCATTGCAGCCGATACTCCCCGGCGGAGATCCGAAGAAGCAGATTTCCTTCCTTTATATACGTCACCTCAAAATCGCTGAAACCCACGCCGTTCTGTATTTCGGGCGGGCTGGCCTTAAATGCGCTCTCTTTTGCCGAAAACGCCAGCGTCAGCGCCAGCGCCGACGGCAGGCCGCTGGCGTCCAGCAGGCTTTTTTCCGCGCTATTGACGATGCTGCTTTCCAGCTCGGCCGCGAGGGCGGGAGACAGGATGCGCTCAATATCAACGCCGACCGGCCCGGCGGAGACAACCGCCAGCGCGCTGCGTTCGCAGTGGCTGATGCTGCCGTACCACGGCGCAGGCCACAGGGGCTGGCGTTGGTCGCCAATGGCAGGGATCTCTGTCTCACCGACCTCCCGCAGCGCATAAACCGCGGCGATACGCCCGGCAAGATGTTCGCTCTGCCGCTTGCGGGCGCAGCCGCTTAGCCGGGCATGATGAGGCAGCCAGAGGAGATCTTCAGGCCGAAAGGTCAATGGGTCGAAATCGACACGCTGCAGCGAGCGATCGGCAAGCTGAATGATAGAACGTTGGGTTTGCATAGGGGGGATGTTAACAGATTCTCCCCGCCGCCCTCTATGGCAAGAGGGCGGGGGGAACGGTAAACAATCAGAAGTGGGTATTGACGCCCAGATACCAGGTGCGGCCTGATTCGTTATAGGTATTGGCGCCCGCGCCAGCCATATAAGAAACATCGGTCAGGCTACCGGTGGTTTGCGCATTCCCCGCGCGCCAGTGGCGCTTGTCGAAGACGTTATCCACGCCGCCGGTCAGGCTGACGTTTTTGGTCACATCCCAGGTGGCGCTCAGGCCAACGATGCTGTATGGGCTGACTTCATCCGTTTCAGAACCCACCGCTGGCTCACCTTTGTAGTTATATTTCTTCGGCTGCTGCTTGCCGTACCAGGTGAAGGTCGACTGTACGGAAATATCCTGCTGAATCTGCCAGCTCAGGGTGGAGTTCAGGGTATATTCCGGAATAATCGACAGACGATCGCCGGTTTCTTTGTTTTTACTTTGCAGCATATAAGTGATGTTATTGGTCCAGTTCACCGTTTCGCTGACCGGCACGTTCAGGGTGCCTTCCAGACCTTCAACCACCGCTTTAGGCACGTTTTCCCACTGATAGATATCGGTATTGACGTTACCTTTCGAAGTGTGTGCAATCGGCGCGTAGCCGGCTTCGATTTTATCGCGGTAGTCGTTGCGGAACCAGGTCACGCCCGCCAGCCAGCCGTCGCGTTTAAACTCAAGGCCAATCTCTTTGTTGATGCTGGTTTCTGCTTTCAGGTCATCGTTACCCATCATGTAGCAACCGGTACCGGTGCCGCTGGCGTAGCAGCCCTGGCCTTTGCTATAGAGAATATAGTTCGGGTTGGTTTGGTACAGGCTCGGCGCTTTATAGGCGCGGGCGATGCCCATTTTCAACGTGAAGTCATCCCCCAGCCCCTGAGACAGGTTGAGCGACGGGCTCCAGTTGTTGCCGACGATCGTGTGATGATCGAAACGCAGCGCCGGCGTCAGCATGGTGGTGTCGGTCAGCTCCACGTTGTCTTCGGCAAACAGGGAGAAGATCTCGGCCTTTGAGTATGGGCTACGGCCGGTGCTGTCATAGCCGTCGATATCGCCGCCCATAAAGGTCTGGGTATTTGACGCCAAATCCTTCATCCGCTGCTGATTCCACTCGGAGCCCAGCGTCAGGTTCTGGTTAAACACCAGATCCAGCGGGATGTTAACTTCGCTGTGCAGCATCACGTCGGCGAGGTCGATATCGCTGAACTGGTTGCTGTTGAAGATACCTTCCGTACCGCCCGCCAGACCTTCGCCTTTACGCGAGTTGCGGGTACGTTCGTACTGGGCCCAGTTGCTGGTGGTCACGCCGTTATCCCAGCCGCCGTTCCAGGTGACGGAGTAAGTCTGGCGATAGAGGCGGTTCGTCTCTTTTCCGTAGTTCTCTTTTACCAGATCGTTGGTATTGGTGTTCTGCGTATCGCCCGCGTAGAGGTTGCCCTGACGGCTGTAGCCGGATTCAAACTCCAGCGACTGCATCGGGGCGAAATCCCAGCGCACGACGCCGTTAATGTTCTTATTTTTAACCCCTTCACGCCCGGCAGGCATGGTATTAGCGTACGCGCCGGTACGCTCTGACTGATGCCCGTCGTTGATATCCCAGGCATCGGCCTGCGTTTTATCGAGGTTGCCCAGCAGGCGGAAGCTGAAATCGCCGCCCAGCGGGCCGCTGAGGCTAAAGTTGGTGCGTTTGGTCGAGCCTTCTTCTTTATGCTCCGGGGCGTTCATGTAGGTGTTCCATGAACCGTGCCATTCGCCGTCGCTTTTCTTGGTGATGATATTGACCACGCCGCCCGCCGCGCCGTTGCCGTAGCGCGCGGCCGCCGGGCCGCGAATGACTTCAATACGTTCGATCAGCTCCGGCGGTACCCATGAAGTATCGCCGCGGGTATCGCGCTCGCCGCGCCAGCCCAGACGCACGGAGTTGCGGCTGGTCACGGGCTTGCCGTCAATCAGGATCAGGGTGTTTTCCGGGCCCATGCCGCGAATATCAATCTGGCGATTGTTGCCGCGCTGGCCGCTGGTGGAGTTGCCGGTCAGGTTAACGCCGGGCATGGTACGGATAATTTCCGACACGTCGCGCGCAGGCGGGCGTTTACGAATTTCATCTGCGGTAATGGTTGAAACGCCGGGCGCCTGCAGGTTCTGCTCGGCGGCGGTGACGACCATGGTTTCATCAGCGGTTGCGGTTTTGCTATCGGAGGCGGTTTCCGCCGCGCTCAGCGGAAACGCAGCCCCGTAGATTCCCAGATTGACCAGCAAGGCCAGGGATTTGATCCTGTTATTCATTGTAATTCCTGCTTTTTGTCGCCACCTTCTCCAAAAGACCCTTCCCAGCGGGAGGAGAGGCGGTATCAATGTTGCCAGTCGAGGGCAAAGGGCGCTCCGTCGCGGACTAAATGAGCCCTCTCAGACATGTTTAATTTTGAAAGACGCGCTTCCCACAGCGCGCTAATACGCTATTGCAAATGAAAATAGTTATCAATAATATTATCAATAAATATTGCGTTTATTAATGCGTTTGTTGATAAATGTCACGATAAACATAGGGTTGAAAAGGAATGCATAAGACAGGAAGTGACGACTGGTGGCAGCATATCTCCGGCCCGCAAATCGAAGCCGTTGACGGCGCGTATCGGGTAACCTTCTGGTGGCGCGATCCGGCGGGCAACGAAACGTCTTCGGCCATCCAGCGGGTATGGATTTATATCACCGGCGTGACTGACCATCATAAAAATGCCGTACCGCAAACCCTGCGGCGCATTCCCGGTACCGATGCCTGGTGCTGGCAAACCACGCTTTCTCCGACCTGGCGCGGCAGCTATTGCTTTATCCCTTCCGCCCGCGACGACGACTTTTCCCCCCAGCTTTTTAACGGTGACGGCCCGGACCGCGCGCTGCTGCGCGAAGGCTGGCGCAGGCTGCTGCCGCAGGCGATTGCCGACCCGCTCAATCCGCAAAGCTGGAAGGGCGGGCGCGGCCACGCGGTCTCCGCGCTGGAGCTGCCGGACGCCCCCGAACAGCCCGGCTGGGCCCTGCGTGATGAACCTTATCCACCACCGCTCTGCATCGAATGGCAGAGCCAGCGCCTCGGCAACCGCCGACGGATATGGGTTTACGCCACCGGCGACGCGCAGCCGCAGGCGCGCCCGCTGGCGATCCTGCTGGATGGCCAGTTCTGGGCCGAAAGCATGCCGGTATGGGCGCCGCTGGCGGGCTTAACCCGCGAAAAACGGCTGCCGCCGGCAATTTATCTGCTGATTGACGCGATTGATAATCCGCACCGGGCCGCGGAGCTTCCCTGCAATGAGGCGTTCTGGCTGGCGGTTCAGGAAGAACTGCTGCCAATGGTTCACCGGCTGGCGCCTTTCAGCGATCGCGCCGACCGCACGGTGGTGGCGGGTCAGAGCTTTGGCGGCCTGGCCTCGATGTTCGCCGCGCTCTACTGGCCCCAGCGCTTTGGCTGCGTGCTCAGCCAGTCCGGCTCTTACTGGTGGCCGCATCGCGGCGGCGCGCAGACGGGTCTGCTGATTGACCGCCTGAGCCGCGGCGAATTACATCCGCAAGGGCTACGTATCTGGCTGGAAGCCGGTATTCGCGAGCCGATCATTTTTCGCGCCAACCAGGCGCTACTGGCGCATCTGGAACAGCAGACGATTTTCTGGCGTCAGGTTGACGGCGGGCATGATGCGCTGTGCTGGCGCGGCGGGCTGACCGCCGGGCTTATCCAGCTGTGGCAGCCTTTATGCCGTGATGAGTAACAACGCGCGCTTTACGAGGAATTAGACATGCAATTCAGTAACCCCTTCGACAATCCGCAAGGGCAGTTTTACATCCTGCGCAATGGCCAGCAGCAGTTCAGCCTGTGGCCACACTCCTGCGCGCTGCCGGAAGGCTGGTCGGTGGAGTGCCCGCCGCAGTCGTTAGCGGCGTGCAATGCCTGGCTGGCGGCAAACTGGTCAACGCTGACCCCCGCCCACCATGCATCCTGAGGAGCCCACGATGACCACACGTTTACCGCTGGTTGCGGCGCAGCCGGGGATCTGGATGGCGGAGCGCCTCTCGACGCTGCCCGGCGCCTGGAGCGTCGCCCACTACGTTGAGCTGCGCGGTGATATCGACCCGATACTGCTCGGCCGGGCCATTGTCACCGGGCTGTCGCAGGCCGACACCCTCAGCATGCGTTTTTGCGAAGATAACGGCGAAGCCTGGCAGTGGGTCGATGAACATCGCGCGTTTGCCGAACCGGATTACCGGGATCTGCGTGCCGCGAGCGACCCGCACGCGGCCGCGCTGGCGCTGATGCAGGCCGACCTCGGGCAAAACCTGCGGGTGGACGGCGGCAATCCGCTGGTCTGCCATCAGCTGCTGCGGGTGGGCGATAACCGCTGGTATTGGTATCAGCGTTACCACCATTTGCTGGTCGATGGCTTCAGCTTCCCGGCGATTACCCGCCAGATCGCCGCGATCTACCGCGCCTGGCAGCGCGGCGAAGCGACGCCTGATTCCCCGTTTACGCCGTTTGCCGAGGTGGTGGAAGAGTATCAGCGCTACTACGGCAGCGACGCCTGGCAGCGCGACAAACAGTTCTGGCAGGCGCAGCGTCAGGCGCTGCCGGCACCGGCCTCGCTGTCGGACGCGCCGCTGGCGGGAAGGGCGACCAGCAGCGATATCTGGCGCATGAAGCTGGAGGTGGATGCCAGGGTCTTTAGCCGGCTGGCGGCAGGCGCGCCGCAGTGCCAGCGCGCCGATCTGGCGCTGGCGCTGACCGCCCTGTGGCTGGGACGGCTGTGCAGCCGAACGGACTACGCCGCGGGCTTTATTTTTATGCGCCGCATGGGCTCTGCGGCGCTCACCGCTACCGGCCCGGTGCTCAACGTTCTGCCGCTGGCGGTCACTATTGACGCCGGGGAAACGCTGCCGGAGCTGGCCACGCGTCTTGCCGGGCAGCTGAAGAAAATGCGCCGCCATCAGCGCTATGACGCCGAACAGATTGTGCGCGACAGCGGCAGAGCGGCGGGCGATGAACCGCTGTTTGGCCCGGTGCTCAATATTAAAGTCTTCGACTATCAGCTGGATATCGACGGCGTGGAGGCCATTACCCACACCCTGGCCACCGGCCCGGTCAATGACCTGGAGCTGGCGCTCTTCCCGGATGAAGCCGGGGGGCTGTCGCTGGAGGTGCTGGCGAATAAGCAGCGATACGAGGAACGGACGCTGCGTAACCATATCTCCCGACTCTCCGCGCTGCTGGCCCAGTTTGCCGATAATCCGACCCTGCGCTGCGGCGAGGCGAATATGCTGTCGGCGGCGGAAACGGAACAGCTGCGGCAGGTCAACGCGACCGCCGTCGACCTGCCGCTCACCACCCTGAGCGCGCTGGTAGCGGAGCAGGCGGCGAAAACCCCGAATGCCCCGGCGCTGGCGGACGGCCGCTGGCAGTTTAGCTACCGCGAGATGCGCCAGCAGGTGGTGGCGCTGGCTGAACAGCTTCGCGCGCGGGGCGTCAAGCCGGGCGATAGCGTCGCGGTCGCGCTGCCGCGTTCGGTATTCCTGACGCTGGCGCTGCACGGTATTGTTGAGGCCGGCGCCGCGTGGCTGCCGCTGGATACCGGCTATCCCGACGATCGTCTGCGGATGATGCTGGAAGACGCCCGGCCGTCGCTGCTGATTACCTCTGAAGATCAGCGGGCGCGCTTTAGCGATATTCCCGGCCTGGAAAGCCTGTGCTACCAGCAGCCGCTGGCGGCGGGCGAGTCCGCACCGCTGGCGCTCTCACGGCCGGAGCATACTGCCTATATCATCTTTACCTCCGGCTCTACCGGGCGACCGAAAGGGGTGATGGTCGGGCAAACCGCCATCGTCAACCGCCTGCTGTGGATGCAGGACCACTATCCGCTCTGCGCTGACGACGTCGTGGCGCAGAAAACGCCGTGCAGCTTTGATGTGTCGGTCTGGGAGTTCTGGTGGCCATTTATCGCCGGCGCGCAGCTGGTGATGGCCGAGCCGGAAGCCCATCGCGATCCGCTGGCGATGCAGCGGTTCTTTGCCCGCTATGGCGTCACCACCACCCACTTTGTGCCGTCGATGCTGGCGGCGTTCGTCGCCTCGCTGGAGGCGGAGAACGTCGGCGCCTGCCAAACCCTGCGCCGGGTATTTTGCAGCGGCGAAGCGCTGCCGACGGCGCTGTGTCGGGAATGGGAGCAGCTGACCGGCGCGCCGCTGCATAACCTGTATGGCCCGACGGAAGCGGCGGTGGACGTTAGCTGGTATCCGGCCTATGGGCCCGAACTGGCGGCGGTAAGCGGCACCAGCGTGCCGATTGGCTGGCCGGTGTGGAATACCGGGCTACGCATTCTTGATGCCGCCATGTGCCCGGTGCCGCCGGGCGTGGCGGGGGATCTCTACCTGACCGGCATTCAGCTGGCGCAGGGCTATCTGGGGCGCCCCGATTTAACCGCCAGCCGCTTTATTGCCGACCCTTACGCGCCGGGCGAGCGCATGTACCGCACCGGGGACGTTGCCCGCTGGCTGGATAACGGCGCCGTCGAGTATCTCGGGCGCAGCGACGACCAGCTAAAAATTCGCGGCCAGCGGATTGAGCTGGGCGAGATTGACCGCGCGATGTCCGCGCTGCCGGACGTTGCGCAGGCGGTGGCTCACGCCTGCGTCTTCAATCAGGCGGCGGCAACCGGCGGCGATGCCCGTCAGCTGGTGGGCTACCTGGTTTCTGACTCCGGCCTGCCGCTGGACGCCGTCGCGCTCAAAGCGCGGCTTGGCGAACAGCTGCCGCCGCATATGGTGCCGGTGGTGCTGATACAGCTGCCGGCGCTGCCGCTGAGCGCTAACGGCAAGCTGGATCGTAAAGCGCTGCCGTTACCCACGTTGAGCGGTGAGCGCAGTGGCCGTCCGCCGGAGCCTGGCGTGGAAACCACCGTCGCCACGGCCTTTAGCCAGCTGCTCGGCTGCGAGGTGAACGATATCGACGCCGATTTCTTCGCCCTCGGCGGCCATTCGCTGCTGGCGATGCGCCTGGCGGCGACGCTCGGCCGCGAGCTGGAGCGGCAGGTGACGCCGGGGCAGGTGATGGTCGCGTCTACCGTCGGCAAGCTGAGCGCGCTGCTGGCATCGGACCTCAGCGATGAGCAGGCGCAACGGCTGGGCTTCGACGCTCTCCTGCCGCTGCGCGAGAGCGACGGCCCGACGCTATTTTGCTTCCATCCTGCTTCCGGTTTTGCCTGGCAGTTCAGCGTGCTGGCGCGTTATTTAAGCCCGCGCTGGTAGATCGTCGGCATTCAGTCGCCGCGACCGCAGGGACCGATGGCCACGGCGGCGGATCTGGATGCGGTGTGTGAACATCATCTCCACACCCTGCTGACGCAGCAGCCCCACGGCCCCTATTATCTGCTGGGCTATTCGCTCGGCGGTACCCTGGCGCAGGGGATTGCCGCCCGGTTACGCCAGCGCGGCGAAGCGGTGGCCTTCCTCGGGCTGCTCGATACCTGGCCGCCGGAGACGCAGAACTGGGCGGAGAAAGAGGCGAACGGTCTGGATCCTGAGGTGCTGGCGGAGATTGCCCGTGAACGCGAGGCGTTTCTGGCCGCCCAGCAGGGGCAGGCTTCCGGCGAGCTGTTCAGCGTTATCGAAGGCAACTATGCCGATGCGGTGCGCCTGCTGACCACCGCGCACAGCGCGAAGTTTGACGGTACGGAATCGGTAATGCCATCGGAACTTACTTTATCGATCTGGCGCAAAAAGAGATG
>OJVE01000551.1_pt1 | contig 11884 bp, 9 predicted proteins | sample 1600081 | NCBI WGS metagenome assembly OJVE01 (sample SAMN04436789, study PRJEB24849) | human gut metagenome | biome: human gut; feature: NICU; material: stool | host: Homo sapiens | place: USA: Saint Louis, MO | collected 2011-04-13 | reverse complement strand
CTGTCACGCAGGGGGTCGCGGGTTCGAGTCCCGTCCGTTCCGCCACTTATTAAGACATTAAGCCTGCCCAAAGGGCAGGCTTAATGGCAAAAAAATTTAGGGGCGTAGCTCAGTTGGTAGAGCACCGGTCTCCAAAACCGGGTGTCGCGAGTTCGAGTCTCTCCGCCCCTGCCATATAGAATCCTTTGCTTCGGCAAAGGATTTTTTTTTGCCTGTAAAACGGCTCAACACCTTCCTGAAGAATAAGCAGCCTGCGTTTCCGCAGGCTTTTGCGTTAATCCAGTATGCTGGTTTTTAACAGATCTTTTATCTGCGACTGCTTATCGCTGTTTTGCAGCCAAATGGCATACAGCGGCCTGGAGAGCGTTGTTGAATCGGTGACAACATGGAGTGCAGGTTTATTATCCGCCCAGCGAACAGGTAACCATGTACAGCCTTTCAGTGTGGGAAGATGCTGGCATGCGATCTCCGCAGAGCTTGTCGTGAGTTGCGGGATATCATCGCTGGCAATTAACCCCGTCTCGTGCTGCTGAAAATCAGGCCCCCATTCCAGGCGTAAATAATTCAGGTCGGCCTTCATCATTGCAGGCTCGGATGCATAGAGCGCCAGGCTAAACTGTCCAACAATCTGGCTGCTAAATTCATCCATCTTGGGGGCTTCTGTGGTGATCAGCAGATCAAGCTGCCGCTCGTGGAGTTGCTTAACCAGCGACTGGCGTTGCGCAATCCTCGCCTCAAATTGCAGATGATTGTGTGTGCGATATAGCCGCATAAGCCACTGGCTGAGCATGCATTCCCATAGTGAAGCGCTGGCACCGATCGAGAATTCATTATGCCGGGAGGTGTGCGCAACCTCCTTTCGCGCTGCCTGCCAGGTATTCATCAGGGTTTCTGCATAAGGCAATAGCTTTTCACCGGCCGGGGTTAGACGAATATTGTTGCGATGGCGGGTAAAAAGGTTCACACCCAGTTGATTTTCCAGCTGTCGAATACGAAAACTGACTGCTGACTGCGTCAGGTAGAGGGCTTCAGCTGCTCGCCCAAAGTGTCGCGTTCTGCTCACTTCGAGGAAAGTTTTTAGCAATTCCGTATCCACATCTTTCTCCACAAAATTATTTGTCGTTATGATTTAAATGTTTTGTTTTACACTCTGTCAAGCGTAACTAATACTCCGCGCCATAAATAGCTCGGCCAAAGAATTAGGAGCGTGTAGGATGGCGGAAAGCTTTACGACGACTAATCGTTTTTTCGATAATAAACATTATCCGCGCGGGTTCTCTCGTCACGGCGATTTCACTATCAAAGAAGCTCAACTTCTTGAGCGCCATGGTTATGCCTTTAACGAGCTGGATCTGGGTAAGCGCGAACCGGCAACCGAAGATGAAAAACAATTTGTCTCTGTTTGTCGTGGTGAGCGTGAGCCGCAGTCTGATGCAGAACGTGTATGGATCAAGTATATGGCTCGCATTAAGCGTCCTAAGCGTTTCCATACGCTGTCTGGCGGCAAGCCGCAGATGGAAGGTGCAGAAGACTACACCGAGTCTGACGATTAAGAAGAGAAGGGGCTACGGCCCCTTTTTTATGCCAGCATTTTTTGCAGATGCAACTGCAGCCGATCGATCGCACGGTAGCTTAATGCCTCCTGCAAATGTCGCCTCTCTATTCCGGGGCAGCCCTCCACGTCAGCGACCGTGCGCGCAACTTTCAACAAACGCTGCCACGCGCGAATGGATAGCCCAAACCGCGTCAGTGTCTCTTCCAGCCAGCCTGCATCTTCGGCGTTGAGAGAGCAAAACTGTCGGATCCCGCTGTTATCCAGCCGGGCATTCAGCCTGTTCTGACGAGCATACTGCCGCGCCTGAGCCGCAATAACCCGTTCTCGCACCGCTGCTGAGCTTTCGCCTTTGATACCGGTTTGCCTCAGCAGACCGGGCGGTGGCAGGGGGATCTCGAGAGATAAATCAAAACGGTCGAGGAAGGGGCCGGACAGCTTACTCAGATAGCGCAGCGTCTGCTCCGGCGTACAGCGGTTATGGTTGCCCTGATAATGGCCCGTTGGGCTAGGGTTCATCGCGGCGACCAGCTGAAACTGCGCAGGGTAGCTTATTTTGGCGCGTGTACGAGACAGATGGATTTCGCCGGATTCAATCGGCTCCCGCAACGCATCCAGCACGCGGCGTTCAAACTCTGGCAATTCATCCAGGAACAGAATGCCGTTGTGTGCCAGTGAGATTTCACCCGGTCCGGGAATTGAGCCCCCGCCCACCATTGCGGTAAGAGACGCACTGTGGTGTGGCGAGCGGAAAGGACGGCGGCGCCACTGTTTATGCAGCGATATTGAACTGACCAGGCTAAATATCGCGGCGCTTTCCAGCGCTTCGTGATTATTGAGGGGGGGCAGCAGGCCGCTCAACCTGCTCGCCAGCATCGTTTTCCCCGTGCCTGGCGGACCTATCAGTAGCAGGTTATGCCCACCCGCGGCCGTTATTTCTAACGCCCGCTTACCCTGTTCCTGACCCATAATATCGCTGAGGTCATCGGGTGAATCTGCCACTACCTCCTCATTCTCCTGCGGCTCGGCAAGCTCATGTCGGCCTTCCAGCCAGGCGCAAACCTCCTGCAAATGTCCCGCGACAAGACACCCCTTTTCGGCGATAAGGCTGACTTCAGAGGCATTTTCATTGGCCACAATGATTTGCCTTCCCGCGCGTATGGCTTCAAGCGCACCCGAGATTGCTCCGGGAACGCCTCTTAACGCGCCTGTAAGCGCTAATTCACCCACGAACTCGCACGAGCTTAACCCTGGCGTATTGAGCTGTTCAGAAGCCGCGAGAAGCGCTATAGCAATAGGTAAATCATATCGCCCTCCCTCCTTTGGCAAATCGGCGGGCGCAAGGTTGATGGTGATCTTCTTCGCCGGAAAAGCATAACCGCTATTAATAATTGCGCTGCGCACGCGATCCCTGGCCTCCTTAACGGTCGTTTCGGGTAAGCCGACCAGCGTCAGTCCGGGCAGTCCATTACTTAAATGAACCTCTACAGAAATAAGCGGTGCCTTCACGCCGATGGCCGCGCGTGTATAAACAACTGACAGTGACATAAGCCCCTCCTTGGCGGTGACTATGCCAGCATCATTTTTTCCTGTTTAGCGCTAATTCACTTAATTACGGCGCTCGTTCCAGCCTTTTAGCGCCTAAATGTAATCATTACATGTCGGTGGAATCGGCCTCGCAGAAAAGAAATCATGCGCGCCTTGCCTGATGAAACGGGCCAAAAAATGAAAAATCTTCATTTCTATTTTTTCCCTATATAAAACAACGATTTTGAAAGAAATAGTTCGCCTGCTACAGAAATGAGTCATAAAAAAATCTTGTGTCAGATGAAATATCTGTGGTAACTCTTTAGGTATTCCTTCGAACAAGATGCAAAAAGAACTGAAAATGACAGCCCTTCTACGAGTGATTAGCCTGGTCGTGATTAGCGTGGTGGTGATTATTATCCCACCGTGCGGGGCTGCACTTGGACGAGGAAAGGCTTAGAAATCAAGCCTTAACGAACTAAGACCCCCGCACCGAAAGGTCCGGGGGTTTTTTTATGACTAAAAAACTTAAATGAGGAGCAGAGAATGACGACTAGCACAAAATTCTGTTTCTCCAGATTTATGACGGGGAACTAACTATGAATGGGGCACAATGGGTAGTACATGCGTTGCGCGCGCAGGGAGTCGAAACCGTATTCGGTTATCCGGGTGGCGCAATTATGCCGATTTACGATGCACTGTATGACGGCGGCGTGGAACACCTCTTGTGCCGACACGAGCAGGGCGCAGCGATGGCCGCCATCGGTTATGCCCGTGCGACCGGTAAAACCGGCGTCTGTATGGCCACCTCCGGTCCGGGCGCAACGAACCTGATCACCGGCCTGGCTGACGCGCTGCTCGATTCCGTACCCGTGGTGGCGATCACCGGCCAGGTGGCCTCTCCGTTCATCGGCACCGATGCCTTCCAGGAAGTGGATGTGCTTGGTTTATCGCTTGCCTGCACCAAACACAGCTTCCTCGTTCAGTCTCTCGAAGAGCTGCCGCGCGTGATGGCCGAAGCGTTCGAGGTTGCCAGCTCTGGCCGTCCTGGCCCGGTTCTGGTAGATATCCCGAAAGATATTCAGGTTGCACTCGGCGATCTGGAACCGCACTTCTCCACCGTTGAAAGCGACAACGTGTTTCCCCATACGGAGGTTGAAGAGGCTCGCCAGATGCTGGCGCAGGCGAAACAGCCGATGCTGTATGTAGGCGGCGGCGTGGGCATGGCGCAGGCTGTTCCTGCCCTGCGCGAATTTATCGCAGTAACGCAAATGCCCGCCACCTGCACGCTGAAAGGATTGGGCGCGGTCGACGCGGACTATCCATACTATTTGGGCATGTTAGGGATGCACGGCACCAAAGCGGCAAACCTGGCGGTGCAGGAGTGTGACCTGCTCATCGCCGTCGGCGCCCGTTTTGACGACCGCGTCACCGGCAAGCTGAACACCTTTGCGCCGAACGCCAAAGTGATCCATATGGACATCGACCCGGCGGAAATGAACAAACTGCGTCAGGCGCATGTCGCGTTGCAGGGCGATCTCAACGCGCTGTTACCGGCGCTGGAGCAGCCGCTGGATATCAACCCATGGCGTCAGCACACCGCCGATATGCGCGCTGAACACGCCTGGCGTTACGACCACCCCGGCGAGGCCATCTATGCGCCGCTATTGTTGAAACAGTTGTCCGACCGCAAACCCGCAGACAGCGTGGTGACGACGGATGTCGGCCAGCATCAGATGTGGTCAGCCCAGCACATGACCTACACCCGCCCGGAGAACTTCATCACCTCGAGCGGCTTAGGCACGATGGGCTTCGGCCTGCCCGCTGCCGTGGGCGCACAGGTTGCCCGCCCGAACGATACCGTTATCTGTATCTCCGGTGACGGCTCCTTCATGATGAACGTCCAGGAGCTCGGCACCGTGAAGCGTAAGCAGTTACCGCTGAAAATCGTTTTGCTCGATAACCAGCGTTTAGGCATGGTTCGCCAGTGGCAGCAGCTGTTCTTCCAGGAGCGTTACAGCGAAACGACCCTGACCGACAACCCCGATTTCCTCACCCTGGCCAGCGCCTTCGGCATTCCTGGCCAGCACATCACCCGTAAAGACCAGGTTGAAGCGGCACTCGACACCATGCTGTCAAGCGAAGGGCCATACCTGCTTCATGTCTCAATCGACGAGCTTGAGAACGTCTGGCCGTTGGTACCGCCCGGTGCCAGTAACTCACAAATGCTGGAGAAATTATCATGATGCAACATCAGGTCGCCGTGCAGGCTCGCTTCAACCCGGAAACGTTAGAACGCGTATTGCGTGTGGTCCGTCACCGTGGTTTTCAGGTTTGCTCTATGAATATGGAAACGGCCACGGATGCACAAAATATCAGTATCGAATTAACCGTTGCCAGCCCGCGGCCGGTCGACTTACTGTTTAGTCAGTTATCAAAACTGGTAGACGTTGCCCATGTTGCCATCTGCCAGAGCACAACCACATCACAACAAATCCGCGCTTAAGCGTGACAGGACGAAAAAATGACGACAAAAAAAGCTGATTACATTTGGTTCAATGGTGAGATGGTTCGCTGGGAAGACGCGAAAGTTCACGTGATGTCCCACGCGCTGCACTACGGCACCTCCGTGTTTGAAGGCATCCGTTGCTACGATTCTCACAAAGGACCAGTGGTGTTCCGCCATCGCGAACACATGCAGCGTCTGCATGACTCAGCCAAAATTTATCGTTTCCCGGTCTCCCAAAGCGTTGATGAGCTGATGGAAGCCTGCCGCGAGGTGATCCGCCAGAACAAACTGACCAGTGCCTATATTCGTCCGCTGGTCTTCGTGGGTGATGTCGGCATGGGTGTCAATCCGCCCGCTGGCTATAACACCGATGTGATCATTGCTGCGTTCCCGTGGGGCGCCTACCTGGGCGCGGAAGCACTGGATCAGGGGATCGACGCAATGGTTTCTTCCTGGAACCGCGTGGCACCAAACACTATCCCGACCGCGGCTAAAGCGGGCGGTAACTACCTCTCCTCACTGCTGGTTGGCAGCGAAGCGCGCCGTCACGGCTATCAGGAAGGTATCGCGCTCGATGTAAATGGCTACATCTCCGAAGGTGCGGGCGAAAACCTGTTTGAAGTGAAAGACGGCATTCTGTTCACCCCGCCGTTCACCTCGTCCGCGCTGCCGGGCATCACCCGCGACGCCATCATCAAGCTGGCAAAAGATCTGGGTATCGAAGTACGCGAGCAGGTGCTGTCCCGCGAATCCCTGTACCTGGCTGACGAAGTGTTCATGTCCGGTACCGCGGCTGAAATTACACCGGTGCGTAGCGTCGACGGCATTCAGGTGGGCGAAGGCCGCTGTGGTCCGGTCACCAAACGCATTCAGCAAGCCTTCTTCGGCCTGTTCACCGGCGAAACAGAAGACAAATACGGCTGGTTGGATCAGGTTAATCACTAAATATAAATTTGGGACGGCACGCACCGTCCCATTTAATAGTCAGACGGGAGTAAATAAAGCATGCCTAAGTATCGTTCAGCCACCACCACCCACGGCCGTAATATGGCGGGTGCCCGCGCACTGTGGCGCGCCACCGGAATGACCGACGCCGATTTCGGCAAGCCAATTATCGCCGTGGTGAACTCCTTCACCCAGTTTGTGCCGGGCCACGTGCACCTGCGCGATCTCGGTAAGCTGGTTGCCGAGCAAATCGAAGCCTCCGGCGGCGTGGCGAAAGAGTTCAACACCATTGCGGTGGATGACGGTATCGCAATGGGCCACGGGGGGATGCTCTATTCACTGCCGTCGCGCGAGCTGATCGCCGACTCGGTGGAGTACATGGTTAACGCCCACTGCGCCGATGCGATGGTCTGTATCTCCAACTGCGACAAAATCACCCCGGGGATGCTGATGGCCTCCCTGCGCCTGAACATTCCGGTGATCTTCGTTTCCGGCGGCCCGATGGAAGCGGGTAAAACCAAGCTTTCCGACAAAATCATCAAGCTCGACCTGGTCGATGCCATGATCCAGGGCGCGGACCCGAAAGTCTCTGACGAGCAGAGCGACCAGGTGGAACGCTCCGCGTGTCCGACCTGCGGCTCCTGTTCCGGGATGTTCACCGCCAACTCCATGAACTGCCTGACCGAAGCGCTGGGCCTTTCTCAGCCGGGTAACGGCTCGCTGCTGGCGACCCACGCCGACCGTAAGCAGCTGTTCCTTAACGCGGGCAAGCGCATCGTTGAGCTGACCAAACGCTACTACGAGCAGGACGACGCCAGCGCGCTGCCGCGCAACATCGCCAGTAAAGCGGCGTTCGAAAACGCCATGACGCTGGATATCGCCATGGGCGGTTCCACCAACACCGTTCTGCACCTGCTGGCCGCCGCGCAGGAAGCCGAAATCGACTTCACCATGAGCGACATCGACAAGCTCTCCCGCAAAGTGCCGCAGCTGTGTAAAGTCGCGCCGAGTACCCAGAAGTACCATATGGAAGACGTGCATCGTGCTGGTGGTGTCATCGGTATTCTCGGCGAGCTGGATCGCGCAGGGCTGCTGAACCGCAACGTGAAAAATGTGCTCGGCCTGACGCTGCCGGAGTCGCTGGACCAGTACGACGTGATGCTGACCAAAGACGACGCGGTGAAAAAGATGTTCCGCGCCGGTCCGGCAGGTATTCGCACCACGCAGGCGTTCTCGCAGGATTGCCGCTGGGACACGCTGGATGACGATCGCGCCGAAGGCTGCATCCGCTCGCTGGAACATGCCTACAGCAAAGACGGCGGTCTGGCCGTGCTGTACGGTAACTTTGCGGAAAACGGCTGCATCGTGAAAACCGCAGGCGTGGACGACAGCATTCTCAAATTCACCGGTCCGGCAAAAGTGTATGAAAGCCAGGACGAGGCGGTAGACGCTATCCTCGGTGGCAAAGTGGTGGAAGGCGACGTGGTGGTCATTCGCTACGAAGGGCCGAAAGGCGGTCCGGGCATGCAGGAGATGCTCTACCCGACTACCTTCCTGAAATCGATGGGCCTCGGCAAAGCCTGCGCGCTGATCACCGACGGTCGTTTCTCTGGCGGCACGTCAGGCCTCTCCATTGGCCACGTCTCCCCGGAAGCGGCAAGCGGCGGCAATATCGCGATCATCGAAGATGGCGACCTGATCGAAATCGACATTCCGAACCGCGGCATTCAGCTGAAGCTGAGTGACCAGGAGATTGCGGCCCGTCGTGAAGCGCAGGAAGCCCGCGGCGACAAAGCCTGGACGCCGAAAGACCGCCAGCGCGAAGTCTCCTTCGCCCTGCGCGCTTACGCGAGTCTTGCCACCAGTGCAGATAAAGGCGCGGTGCGCGATAAATCTAAACTTGGGGGCTAATGATGGCCGAGTCACAACCTTTATCCGCCGCCCCCGAGGGGGCGGAATACCTGAGAGCGGTGCTGCGCGCGCCGGTCTATGAAGCCGTGCAGGTCACGCCCCTGCAAAAAATGGACAAACTCTCCTCGCGCCTCGACAACGTCATTCTGGTGAAGCGCGAAGACAGGCAGCCGGTGCACAGCTTCAAGCTGCGCGGCGCCTACGCGATGATGGCCGGGCTGACGGATGAGCAGAAAGCGCGCGGCGTCATTACCGCGTCGGCGGGCAACCACGCGCAGGGCGTAGCGTTCTCCGCGGCCCGTTTAGGGCTGAAAGCGCTGATCGTGATGCCGGTTGCCACGGCGGATATCAAAGTCGACGCGGTGCGCGGTTTTGGCGGGGAAGTGCTGCTCCACGGCGCGAATTTTGACGAAGCGAAAGCCAAAGCGATTGAGCTGGCGCAGCAGCAGGGTTTCACCTGGGTCCCGCCGTTCGATCACCCGATGGTGATTGCCGGGCAGGGTACGCTGGCGCTGGAACTGTTGCAGCAGGATGCCCATCTCGACCGCGTTTTCGTCCCGGTGGGCGGCGGTGGCTTAGCCGCTGGTGTGGCGGTGCTGATCAAACAGCTAATGCCGCAGATCAAAGTGATTGCGGTTGAAGCGGAAGACTCCGCTTGCCTGAAGGCGGCGCTGGACGCCGGACATCCGGTGGATCTGCCGCGCGTCGGGCTGTTCGCCGAGGGCGTGGCGGTGAAGCGCATTGGCGATGAAACGTTCCGTCTGTGCCAGGAGTATCTCGACGATATCGTCACCGTCGACAGCGACGCTATCTGCGCGGCGATGAAAGATCTCTTCGAGGATGTGCGTGCGGTGGCGGAGCCGTCCGGCGCGCTGGCGCTGGCGGGGATGAAGAAATACATCGCCCAGCACAACATTCGCGGCGAGCGTCTGGCGCACGTGCTTTCCGGCGCCAATGTGAACTTCCACGGCCTGCGCTACGTGTCCGAACGCTGTGAGCTGGGCGAGCAGCGTGAAGCCCTGCTGGCGGTGACCATTCCGGAAGAGAAGGGCAGCTTCCTGAAGTTTTGCCAGCTGCTGGGCGGCCGTTCGGTAACGGAGTTCAACTACCGCTTTGACGATGCCAAAGATGCGTGCATATTTGTCGGCGTGCGTCTGAGCCGTGGCGTGGAGGAGCGCAAAGAGATCCTCAGCCTGCTGCATGACGGCGGCTACAGCGTGGTCGATCTCTCCGACGACGAAATGGCGAAGCTGCACGTGCGTTACATGGTCGGCGGCCGTCCATCCAAGCCGCTCAAGGAACGCCTGTTCAGCTTCGAGTTCCCGGAATCGCCGGGCGCGTTGCTCAAGTTCCTGCACACGCTGGGCACCCACTGGAACATTTCTCTGTTCCACTACCGCAGCCACGGCACCGACTACGGCCGCGTGCTGGCGGCGTTCGAGCTGGGCGAGCACGAGCCGGATTTCGAAACGCGCCTGAACGAGCTGGGCTATGAGTGCCATGACGAAACCCACAACCCGGCGTTCCGCTTCTTCCTCGCGGGCTAAGGGTTGAGCTGCGTGTAGGCCGGGTAAGCGCAGCGCCACCCGGCTTTAGTGGTTCGGCAATATCTTCCAGAACGCATCAATAAGCGGCTCATGCAGCCGCTTTTTTTGTGCGCACACGCCAAGCTCGAACGGCGTTTTTTCGTCGCTGCGTTCTAAAATCATCACGCGATTGCGCACTGGCTCCGGGCTGTTTTCCAGCACCACTTCTGGCAGCAGCGCCACGCCGCAGCCGAGCGCCACCATCGACACCATCGCCTCATGGCCGCCGACCGTGGCGTAAATCGACGGGTTGCTGATTTTCTGGCGGCGGAACCACAGCTCAATGCGGCGGCGCACCGGCCCCTGATCGGCCATGATAAATGGCACCGTCGACCAGTCCGGTTTCTCCACCGAGACCTGATTGCGCACAGGACAGGGCAGCGCCGGGGCAATCAGTACTACCGCCAGATTCTCCAGCATTGAGAACGCTACCGCGCCCGGCAGGGTTTCCGGCTTCCCGGCAATCGCGAGATCCGCTTCGCCCGTGACCACTTTTTCCATCGCGTCGGCGGCATCGCCGGTGGTGAGCTTAATTTCAACCGACGGATGTTCCGCGCGGAAGCGGTCGAGAATGGGGGGAAGATGGCTGTAGGCGGCGGTCACGGAGCAGAAAATATGCAGCTCGCCGGACAGCGACGGCCCCTGCTGGTCGATGGTGTGCCGCAGCTGCTGGTACTGCAACAAGGTTTGCTGGGCAAAGATGCGCAGCTCTTCACCGGCTTCCGTGAGGGTGACGGTGCGGTTATCGCGCACGAACAGCGGCTGGCCGAGGTCTTCCTCAAGGCGCTGGATCTGGCGCGACAGCGTGGAAGGGCTGACGTGCATCGCCCGGGCGCTGCGGCCAAAGTGACGGCTTTCCGCCAGATGCAGGAACATTTTCAGATCGCGTAAATCCACCGATTCCACTCCCTCTTTTTACATTGCATAAATTGCAATGTGACGTTGTGAATATATCAATTTCCGCAATAAATTTCCTGTTGTAATGTGGGTACATTCTCGCTGAAACGCGAACCGAACAATAAGACACACAACATCACGAGGTATCACCCATGGCTAACTACTTTAATACACTGAACTTGCGCCAGCAGCTGGCGCAGCTGGGCAAATGCCGCTTCATGGCGCGCGATGAATTTGCTGATGGCGCGAGCTACCTTCAGGGTAAAAAAGTGGTCATTGTTGGCTGTGGCGCACAGGGTCTGAACCAGGGCCTGAACATGCGTGACTCCGGGCTGGATATCTCCTACGCCCTGCGCAAAGAAGCGATTGCTGAAAAGCGCGCTTCCTGGCGTAAAGCGACCGAAAACGGCTTCAAAGTAGGTACCTACGAAGAGCTGATCCCGCAGGCGGACCTGGTGGTTAACCTGACGCCAGACAAGCAGCACTCAGACGTTGTGCGTTCCGTACAGCCGCTGATGAAAGACGGCGCCGCGCTGGGTTACTCTCACGGCTTCAACATCGTTGAAGTGGGCGAGCAGATCCGTAAAGACATCACCGTAGTGATGGTGGCACCGAAGTGCCCGGGCACCGAAGTGCGCGAAGAGTACAAACGTGGTTTCGGCGTACCGACGCTGATCGCCGTTCACCCGGAAAACGATCCGAAAGGCGAAGGCATGGCGATTGCCAAAGCCTGGGCAGCGGCCACCGGAGGCCATCGTGCGGGCGTACTGGAATCTTCCTTCGTTGCGGAAGTGAAATCTGACCTGATGGGCGAGCAGACCATTCTGTGCGGCATGCTCCAGGCTGGTTCTCTGCTGTGCTTCGACAAGCTGGTGGAAGAGGGCACCGATCCGGCATACGCGGAAAAACTGATTCAGTTCGGCTGGGAAACCATCACCGAAGCGCTGAAGCAGGGCG
>OJVE01000549.1_pt1 | contig 11908 bp, 10 predicted proteins | sample 1600081 | NCBI WGS metagenome assembly OJVE01 (sample SAMN04436789, study PRJEB24849) | human gut metagenome | biome: human gut; feature: NICU; material: stool | host: Homo sapiens | place: USA: Saint Louis, MO | collected 2011-04-13 | reverse complement strand
GCGTTGTATAAGAAGCCAGTCGATGAGGCTAAAAGCTGGTGGAAAGAACTTTGGTCAATGGCTAACGCTTCAATGGACGAAGGCACTGTAGCTATAGGCGCTAAAGGCGATGACTACCGCTTTAAAGACAAAGCGAAAGACGCTGGAGTAGACCCATGGGGGTACTACTTCCGTGAGTGTGTATCGTTCATTGCTAGTCGTTTGGCAAATCTTGGTGTTAACCCTAGCTTGTTTAGTCACCTAGGTAATGGTAACCAATGGGTATCTGCTAGAGTGCCACACTTAAGTAGACCAAAACCTGGTGTAGTATCTGTCTACACAGGGGGGCCAGTTTCAAGTAACCACGTTGACTTTGTAACAGCAGTACACGGTGACACTTACGACGGCGAAGATTATAACTATAATGGTGATGGTAAATATCATCAATTTACTGGTCGTCATGTCAAAAATGCTGCTACATTCCTTGATTTCGGTGTCCGAGATTTTGGAAGTAGTGGCGATAGTGGGAAACCACTTAAAGATCGCAACAACCCACTTCAAACTTTGATTAAACGTCAAGTTGGCGGTATGTTCGATTGGATTAAGAAAACGCTTGGTCCGTTGCTCAGCCCAGCAGGCGGCGGTGAAGACCATCCACAAGGGACTGGGGTTGCTCGTTGGCGTGATACGGTAGTTAGAGCGCTTGAAGCTAACGGTATAGAACCAAACAACTTCCGTGTGTCTAAGATTTTAGCGACTATACAGAAGGAATCTGGTGGTGACCCTAACGCACAAAATAACTGGGATATTAATGCAAGAATGGGCGACCCATCAATTGGATTGATGCAAACTATTAGTCGTACATTTAATGCATACAAGCACCCAGGACACAACAATATCCGTAATGGATATGATAACTTGCTTGCTGCAATCAACTATATCAAGCATCGCTATGGAACATCTGATGCAGCCTTTAACTACGTTGCAACTCATGGTTATGCAAATGGTGGCTTAGTACGCAAGAACGGTGTTTATGAGCTCGCTGAGGGTGATATGCCAGAGTATGTTATTCCAACCGATATTGCCAAACGTGGCAGAGCGTGGCGATTACTTTCCGAAGCGGTGGCACGTTTTGCTGGAGATGCACCACAAAACAACCATGATGATTCATCAAGTCAACAACGTGTTTCTATGCTTGAAAGTAAGCTAGACGTCGTGATTGATTTGCTTAGCCAATTGGTAACTAATGGATCTAAGCCAATCGAGATTCAAAACATCATTGATGGTAGAAGCGTATCAAACGGTCTAGCACCATTTATTACAAAAGCCACAAACGAATATGAGCGCAGGCAAGCGCTGTTAGGAGGTCGCATTATTTGATAGGAATGTCAGTAACTTATGACGGCAAGAACTTAACCGAATTATTCAATGAAGGTCAAGGACGTGCCGTTCCAGTGGATGTCACCAAAAACGTGGCATCAAATTTCAACAACAACTATCAAGACCAAGGGCACAGGCGTTATGGTCAGCAATTCCTATATAACACCTTATCAGTTAAACAGATTCAAGTATCGTTTACTCTAGTTGGTAACTACGATTACTTTAATAGCGTAGCTGAAACGCTTGGTGGCTATCTGAATGTAGATAAACCGAAACCATTGATTTTCGGAGATGAACCTAATAAGGTTTGGGAAGCTATCCCGTCTGGTCAAGCATCGTTAGCAGTTGATAAGAACACCTCACCGATTACCGCAACAGTAACGGTTACATTTGATGTTCCCAAAAGTTACAGCGAAAACAAAGCCGAAGCCTTGGTAAGTAGCGATGGCGAAACCAAGTTCGGCAGTATTAAAAAGGTATCGACTGGGCATTACAAGGCAACTTTAAAGAACTTTGGTACGGCTGAAACATACCCAGATATTAAGTTAAAATTTAATTCAGATAATGGCTGGGTTGGGATTGTGAAATCTGCTACTGAAAGCTACGAGGTTGGTAATCCTAAAGAATGGGATAACCAAACGGTTAAAAAGTCAGAGGTACTGTTTGATTACGCTTCATCAAACGGAGAGCACAGAATTCCTAACGGTTTATCTCAAGGATTGAAAAACATTGGCATCTCAAACGATGTCAACGACACCAAGCCAAACGGAACTCTTTACATCGATAATGCTTGGGGCAGACCACATATTGGTTTGCAGAGCGGTCAAGTAGCATCGGTTACTTTTGACATACCAAGGGATTCAAGCGGTGAAAAAGGTGCGCTATATGAATACTTTTGGTGGAGACAAATTTTTTGGCTCGGCTCTGCAAACCAAATGGGATACTTAAAAATCTGTGTAACAGATGCAAGCGGCACTTTCTTGTATGGTGTTGAAACTTTTAAACGTTACAATGGTTTAGGCTGTGAATATAATTTTCTAGCTGGTGACGGCAAGGGAGGTTTCCGTATTGTCGACAGGAAGAATTTTTTAGGAACGCACATCGAGCAGCACAACCCATTTAATGAACCTAGGGGATGGTCAGATATTATGCGGTTTGATGATGTCGTTCAGTACTACTGGTGGGGTTCATACCCAAGATATTCTATCCCTGAAATAAAGGGTAAAAAATCAGACAAAATCCATGTCATTTTTGGTAAGGTCGGCAACGCACCACTTGTTACACACATGTATTTAGATGATTTTATTTATCGAAAAGACAACGTTTATAAAGAAGAAGATATTCCTAATCGTTTTCACATGGGTTCTATCTTAGAGGTGGACATGGCTAAAGGTAAAACCCTCATCGATAACTTGCCAGCTTCTAATGAGCTAACATACTTGTCTGAACCATTCGGCATTAGCACTGGTGAAACTGAAATTGATATCTATACATCAAGCTGGATAGCCAAAGACCCAACAATTGAAATTTCATGGAAGGAGCGCTTTGTTTAATGCAAATCTGGATTCATGATAAAAGTATGCGTAAAGTGTGTGCTTTGAATAATGAAATTCCCGGAATGTTGCCATATACGAACAGTCAATGGCATCAATATCTTGAATACTCAACAAGCACGCTTGACTTCACAATTCCTAAGTTTGTAAATGGAAAACTTCACGATGATATTAAATACATCAATGACCAAATGTATGTGTCGTTTTATTATGATAATTCCTACCACGTTTTCTATGTATCGCAACTCGTTGAAAATGATTTTAGTTTTCAAGTGACTTGTAACAATACCAACTTGGAACTAGCAGCAGAAATAGAGCGGCCGTTAGCTAGTGTTGACGGTGCTAAAACACTTGAGTGGTATCTTCAAACCCTTGATTTACTTGGTTTTGCTGGCCTTGAAGTTGGTTTCAATGAGATTCCTGATAGGACAAGAACTATCACGTTTGAATCACAAAATGGTACAAAACTAGAACAGCTTCATAGCTTGATGAATCAATTCGATGCAGAGTTTGTTTTTCGTACAGATTTAAACCGAGATGGTACTTTAAAAAAATTTGTCATTGACATTTACCAACGACCAGATGAAAACCATCACGGCATTGGAAAGGTTCGAGGGGATGTAACTCTTTACTATCAAACAGGTTTGAAAGGCGTTCAAGTTACTAGTGATAAAACGCAACTATTTAACGCTGGATATTTTGTTGGAAAAGACGGACTAACGCTAGGAAGCGTTGTGTTTGAGGAAAAGAATGAGCTAGGACAAGTAGAGTTCTACTCATTTAAAGACAGTCCGATGGTTTACGCACCTTTATCAGCAGATAAATATCCATCGGCAATTGGCGGTGCTAATGAAATGGATCGATGGACACGTAGGGACTTTCAAACAGAATACAGTGATGTTGATTCCCTCAAAACTTATGCCTTACGTACTATCAAGCAGTATGCTTATCCACTAATGACTTATACTGTCAGCGTTCAATCTAGTTTCATTGAAAACTACAAGGATATTAATCTAGGTGACACTGTTAAAATCATCGATAATAATTTTAGAGGTGGTTTAGCCCTCGAAGCGCGTGTATCTGAAATGATTATCAGCTTTGACAATCCCACAAACAACTCGGTTGTTTTTACTAATTTCAGAAAATTGGATAATAAACCGTCTAGCGAATTACAACAACGTATCGATGAGATTGTTTCTAAGTCATTGCCATATCATGTTGAGATAAGGACCACGAATGGTACAGTATTTAAGAATGGTATTGGTCGTTCTACTGTTAAACCAGTTTTGAAACAAGGCGATAAAATTGTTGATGCAACTTATCGATTTGTGATTGACGGTACTATTAAATATTCAGGTATGACCTATGATATGGTAGCATCAGAGATTAACCAACCAACCACGCTTACTATCTCAGCGTGGGTAGATAACAAAGAAGTAGCTTCAGAAGAAGTTACTTTTGTAAATGTTTCAGACGGTGCACAAGGACCTAAAGGCGATAGAGGTAACGACGGATTGCCCGGTAAGGACGGGGTAGGTATTAGAAATACCAGTGTCGTATATGGATTATCTGTATCTGAAACTGTACCACCTACAGATTGGTCTCAAAATCCACCAGCATTAATTAAAGGTCAGTGGTTCTGGACTAAAACAGTCTGGAATTATACCGATGGAACATCTGAAACAGGTTATCAAAAAACTTATATTGCCAAAGATGGTAACGATGGAAATGATGGATTACCTGGCAAAGACGGAGTTGGTATACGTAATACCACAATTACTTACGCAGCAGGCACATCTGGGACAGTAGCACCAACGTCTGGTTGGAGTAGTCAAGTGCCTAATGTACCTGAGGGTAATTACCTTTGGACTAAAACAGTATGGGAGTACACTGATAACACTAATGAAACGGGATATTCAGTTGCCAAGATGGGACCACAAGGACCTAAAGGAGACCGTGGTGAGCAAGGCTTGCAAGGACCGAAAGGGGACCAAGGTATCCCTGGTCCTAAAGGTGCAGATGGAAGAACACAGTACACCCATATTGCATACGCTGATACCGTTTCAGGAAGTGGCTTTAGTCAAACAGATGTCAATAAACCATACATCGGAATGTACCAAGATTTCAATGCTTATGATAGTCAAAACCCACAAGATTATCGATGGTCTAAGTGGAAAGGTAGCGATGGTAAAGATGGTATTCCGGGTAAAGCTGGGGCTGACGGACGTACGCCTTACGTCCATTTTGCTTATGCCGATAGTGCCGATGGTCAAAAGGGTTTCAGTTTGACACAAACTGGACGCAAGCGCTATTTAGGTGTGCTTACCAACTTCTTCAAAGAAGACAGTACTAATCCAGAAGATTATACTTGGAATGACACTGCGGGTAGTATATCTGTTGGTGGTCGGAATTTACTTGTAAAAACCAATCAAGGTACTACTAATTGGGATTGGTTAATGTCGGATGGTGACAAGAGCGTTGAGGAAGTCAAAATTGACGGTGTTCGAGCTGTAAAACTAATCAAAGGTACAAAAACAGCAAATACTGGTTGGAATTATATTAGATATAATGGGTTATTACGTAACCTCATAAAACCAAACACGAAGTACGTTCTTTCATTTGATGTTAAACCAAGCATTGATGTAACTTTAAATGCAATGCTGGCAAGAGGTGACTGGAATGAGCAGTTAACTGACTATATTCCTATGAATAAAGCCTTGGCTAATCAGTGGACTAAAGTATCATGTGTATTGACAAGTAAAGAAACGTTACCAGATGATTTAAATCAAGTTGTCTACTTAGACGGTATGCCAACAACAAACGGTAATTGGTTGGTAATAAAAAATATCAAGCTTGAAGAAGGCAACATACCTACTGATTGGACTCCTGCCATTGAGGATGTCCAAGATGAAATTGATTCCAAGGCTGATGACGTTCTGACACAAGCACAACTCAACAGACTGAACGAAACGAACTCTATTATTAAAGCTGAACTTGCTGCTAAAGCCTCACTTGATACACTTGACCAGTGGAAGCAAGCCTATCAAGATTTCGTTAACGCAAACAACGCCAATCGTGCTCAAGCTGAAAAAGATTTAGCTGATGCAAGTGCTCGTGTAACTAAACTAGAAAACGACTTAAATGATATGTCGGAACGTTGGAATTTCATCGATAGCTACATGAGTGCATCGAATGAAGGTCTTGTTGTTGGTAAAACAGATAATTCTAGTTCAATGCTTTTTAGTCCTAGTGGGCGTATCTCAATGTTCTCAGCCGGGCACGAGGTAATGTATATCTCGCAAGGTGTGATTCATATTGAAAACGGTATTTTCTCGAAAACTCTCCAAATCGGACGATATCGAGAGGAACAAGATTCTATTAATCAGGATCGCAACGTCATCCGCTATGTAGGAGGTTTTTAATAATGGTTGAATTTTGGTCAAATAATGACCGTGGGTATCGCATTAGATTGTGGGTTGACCAGGTTGGTCAAGATATCCAAAACAATACAAGTCAAGTTAGATTGCGATTAGCGTTATTAAATACAACGACTACTTTCGCTCAATATCAATGTAACGCTTATATCGAGTTTGAAGGTCAAAGATTGAATTGGTCAGGTTCACCTAGTATGCTGGGCTGGAATCAAACAATCCAATTGATAGACCAAACAATTACTGTTAGACATGCTGATGATGGGTCTGGTGTCTTCGGTGTACACGCTCACTTTAATGGGTCGGGTGGTTGGAGTCCTGGAAATCTAGATATTGGTAATCAGCAAATAACACTGACAACTATTCCTAGAGGAAGTTCAGTGAGGGTGTCTGATGGACTCATTGGCAATCAAGTAGACATTTCTATTGATAAAAAAATAGGTGGCGCTACACATACACTACGCTACGCTTGGGGAAATAAACAAGGTAAAATTGCCGACAATGTTGGAACTTCGTTTAGATGGACAATTCCAGAAGATTTCGCTAACGATATACCAAATTCAACAAGTGGACGGGGTACTATATATGTAGATACTTATATTAATGGAAATTTCATTCAAACGCAGTCAACAACACTAACAGCAAGTGTTATCACAAACAACCTAAAACCATTATTCACGGGATTCACGTTGACAGATACAAATCCTACTTCTCAAAGGATAGTTCCTGGGCAAACGCACTTCGTATCCATCATGTCGCTTGTGAAAGTTGTTTTTAATGGAGCGCAAGCCAAGAGCGGAGCTACCATAACTGGGTACTATGCTGAAATCGTTGGTACTAACAACTCGGTTACTGAGAATGGGGGGGTGTTCCGTGAGGTGTCTGTAAACAGAGACACTGAAAAGACCTTAAGAGGAAGAGTCCAAGACAGTCGTGGGATTTGGTCTGATTGGATAGAGACGAAAATAACGTTTCTATTCTACTTTAGTCCAGCTCTAAGATTCGAGGTGAAGAGAAGCGATAAGAAGTTAGATATACTAATTATTAAGAGATTCGCTAAAATCGCACCGCTGACTGTTAATGGCGTTCAGAGAAACACAATGAAACTGACTTTCACCACACGAAAAGTCAATTCTGATAACGAAGTTTCTGACAACGGAGATGCTGGTGGAACATGGTCAAGCATTTCTGAACTTAACGCATCAGACGCTAAACTTGGCAATAGTTATCCAGCTGACACGTCTTATGTTGTCATAGGAAAATTAGAAGATGAGTTTACAAGCGCTTCATTCCAAGTCACTGTTCCAACAGATGAAGTTATAATGACCTACGACCGTCAAGGCGTTGGGATTGGTAAGTACCGAGAGCGTGGTGCTCTTGACGTTGATGGGAATATTTATGCTAACAATAGTCAGATTCAACAATATCAGCTAACCAGTAATAACGGCGCTCCGAAATGGATATATGAACATTCTTCCCCAAATAATGCTAATTTGCTAGATCAACCCGGACACTACTACCTTGCATCATATGCATCAGGAAATCCTAGCGGTCAGTGGGGATATTTATTTCACTACAGTTGTTATGGTAAAAATGTTGATGATTATAAAGAAGCTATTCAAACTTTTTTGAGTAATGATGGTCGGTTGTTTTTCAGACATCATCGATGGTCGAAAATAATCGACGATTGGGAGCCGTGGAAGGAATTTACTAGGAACGACCATCCAAACCTCATCAACACTGGATGGCAATATGCAGGATTTGAAGGTAGTTACTATAAACGCGTTGGAGATGTGTTGACTGTGAAATACAATTTTACTGGAAACGGCAATGATGTGACCCTAGCCAGTTTGCCGCCAGAGGTGTTTACAGCACCTCAATCCTATATGTTTACTATTTCTGGTTGGTCTATTTTTGCTGATACACAAGTCCATGTCCAAGTTGATGTGGGAACTGGAAGGTTTAATGCTATGCAAACTAGAAATGGTATAGATTATAAAGGTCAAATCACAATAATGCTTTAAAGAAAGGAAAAAAACTATGAAATTTGAATACGAATCAAAATCGAAAGAATACGATGCAAGCGGAGCGGCATACGCAACAAAAGTCATTTTGAGAAATCGAGACGGGGCTTATGTACCCGTCTTTTTGCCAGTCGAGAAAATCGACTTATCAAACACTGACCTTCTAAATGAAGCGCTAGAAGCGATCTATCAAGAGAACTTCCCACAGCGTGCGGAAAATGAGAAATTTAATGAGCTTGATAAAAAAATCAAAGAGTACGAAGCATTAAACAAAAAAGCTACTGATACCATTGCTAAGATGGAAGAACAAATAAAGAAGCAGCAAGATGCATCAAACACCGCACAAGAAACATTGATGAGTATTATTGAAAAACTTAATGAGAAAAAATTGTTGAGTGATGAAGACTTGACTGATAATAAAGAATAAAGAGAAAGGATAAAAAGATATGTTTGCTAAACTATTCGCAATAAATATTGTTAATAATAACTACACATTTAAACGAGTTCCAAAAGTATTAAAACCAAAAGTGAAAGAACTAATCGCAGATATGGTTAATGACGAGGAGCTATTGGCAAAACTTACACAAGAATAGCATAGGAGGGATGTGTTATGGGACCACAAAACGAGCCAGATTTGATGAACTGGCTTATAACGGTAATACTTCCTATATCTATTTCAAGTGCGAGTTTTTATTTTTCAAGCCAGTCACGCGCCTCTCGTTTAGAACATCGAATCACTAAATTAGAGGTCGTTGACCATGAAATCGAGAAAATTATTAAAAACCATAATGATCGTCTTGACAAATATCAAGAAGAACAAAAAATAATTCTAGCTCTCGTCCAACGTATGGACCATCTTAACGAAAACATCGGAGAGCTTAAAGGAGATATTGAGGAAATTAAAAAATTAGTAGATAGAAACTTGAGAGGATAATAATACAATGATTAATTTTAAATTACGACTAAAAAATAAAACTACACTAGTAGCTCTTATCTCAGCAGTATTCCTTATGTTGCAACAGTTCGGGCTTCACATTCCGACCAACATTCAAGAGGGAGTAAATACCTTTGTGGGAATTTTGGTTATCCTCGGAATCGTTACCGACCCAACAACTAAAGGAATTGCTGACAGTGAACGAGCATTGAACTATGATGTACCACTAGACGATAAGAAAGGAAAATAGTATGAGCGTACAACAATCTATAGTTAATTGGTTCGTTAATCACAGAGGTAAATTGACCTATTCAATGTATGGGTCACGCAACGGAGTAGACGGCACAGCTGACTGCTCTGGTTCGATTTCACAAGCCTTGAAAGAAGCTGGTATCGGTATCCAAGGACTACCATCAACGGTAACCCTTGGTAAACAACTAGCAAACAACGGTTTTTATCGTGTAAGTGTCAATCAGAATTGGGACGCCATAACAGGAGATATTGTGATGATGTCATGGGGTGCTGACATGTCACAATCTGGTGGTGCAGGTGGTCACGTTGGGGTTATGATGGATGATACATACTTTATTAGTTGCGATTATTCAACTCAAGGGGCACCTGGTCAAGCTATCAATACTTACTCTTGGAATGACTACTATGCAGCGAACAAGCCTTACTATATCGAGGTTTGGCGTTATTCTGATAATGCACCACAAACAAACAATCAACCGAATATTGCGCTAACACCACAACAAAAGGCTTACTATGAAGCTAATGATGTTCGATTTGTCAACGGCATTTATCAGATTAAATGTGACTATTTAGCACCTATTGGCTTTAATTTTTATGACAATGGGGTGCCTGTTGATATGGTTAACTGGGTTGATAAAGATGGAAATGATATTCCAGATGGTGACTCTAAAGATTTTAAATCAGGTATGTTCTTCAGTTTTGAAGGATATGAAAACATTATCACTGATACAGGGGAAGGTGGATACTATGGTGGTTACTACTGGAGAAAATTTGATTTTGGACAATTCGGTCCAGTATGGCTCTCTTGTTGGAATAAGGACGACTTGGTAAACTACTACCAATAGACCACGCGACTATAAAATTCAGAGGAGTATATCACCTCCCGACAGACCACAATTCGGATATCATGTTGGTAGTGGTCGAAGCCTCAGCATTATGCTGGGGCTTTTTTATTTGCCTAAAAATCGTGACTATGGTATAATATAAATATGTCAATGGCTTCCCACGCATACGCGCAGCTACGTTCTGAGGGAAGTTTTTTGTTTGCTTCATTTTGATAAAAATGCTACTATATTAGTGGATACAGTTAAAAGCTGAGTCTTCGATAAACTCTCTCTTGCCCTGACTTGAATTAGTCAGGGTTTTATTTTTTGCAAAAAAAATCTAAATTTCTTTATCAAAAGTGTTGACAAACTATCATGTATGATATATAATGTACATATAAGATAAAGAGAGAGGTAAACAAAATGAAAAAAGAAATTATGAAAAAAGCATGGAAAATCGCTAAAGAAGCAGTTAAGAAGTTCGGCGGCAAAGCTATCGAATACATCGCAGAAGCATTGAAAATGGCTTGGTCTGATGCAAAGGGTAGTAATACTAGCTTAGCTAAATTCCAAGCTGTAGAAGATAAAATGAACAAAACCGGAAAACACTCAATGGTCCAAGTCTTGAATTTTGCTAAAGAAGTGAATTTCAAAGAAGTAATGCATAAAGTTGGTGCTTACTACGGTATCGAAGTAGTAGCTGACGGAGACAGCATTGGTACTTACTACATCGCTGAAAAGGTTTGGGATGCAGCTTAATAGAAAATAAAGGAGAAACAAAATGCTAATAAATAACGACATCAAAGAGTTGATTTTGGAATACGTCAAACGCTATTTTAAATTTGAAAATGACTTCTACAGATTGCCGGGCATCAAGTTTACCGATGCAAATTGGCAGAAGTTTAAAAATGGCGACACTGCCATTGAGAAGATGGGGGCAGCACGAGTAAATGCCATGCTTTCTTGTCTATTTGAGGATTTTGAACTTGCCATGATTGGTAAGGCTCAAACCAATTATTATATCAATAATTCATTGAAAATAAATATGCCGTTTTACGCTTACTATGATATGTTCAAGAAGGAACAGCTTATGAAATGGCTTGAAAATAGCCGTGATGACATCATAGGCGGAGCTGGTAGAATGTATACTTCAAGCGGTAGTTACATTGCTAACGCTTATTTGGAAATTGCATTAGAATCGAGCTCGCTTGGTAGTGGCTCTTACATGCTTCAAATGAGATTCAAAGACTATTCAAAAGGTCAAGAACCTATTCCGTCAGGTCGCAAAAACCGACTTGAGTGGATTGAAAACAATCTGGAAAATATTCGATAAAAAATAAAAAAAAACGAGGTAAAAACAATGGATACATACAAAGAACAATTTCAATAATTACAAGAATACGCTTTTAACGTTTTAAGAGAATACCCTCTAGATAAGACAGCAGTTAATGTACTTAGGGTCTAGAAACCCATCTCGTGGCCACTGGCTAGATAAGATACATTTCCATATTTAGCTATAATAAGCTCTTTC
>OJVE01000548.1_pt1 | contig 11923 bp, 7 predicted proteins | sample 1600081 | NCBI WGS metagenome assembly OJVE01 (sample SAMN04436789, study PRJEB24849) | human gut metagenome | biome: human gut; feature: NICU; material: stool | host: Homo sapiens | place: USA: Saint Louis, MO | collected 2011-04-13 | reverse complement strand
GAGATCGGTCTCGGCATTCCTGCTGAACCGCTCTTCCGATCTCCCCTGCTGCTGCAGCTTCAGCCTGGTGAATGCCTGCAGGAAGTCGGCCAGCTTATTGAGGCCGCCGTCGCCGGCAAGGGTCGCCGGGGTGAATTTGACGTTCAGCAGCGTACCGTTGGAGAGCAGAAAGTTATCCAGCTTGCTGACCGACTTAAGCACCGCGGTCGGCCCCTGCACGTCCTGGCCGAGCATCGGCGAGAGCCCGCCGTCCGCCAGCTGCTCTCCGGCCAGGCGTCCGTCCGGAGTGGCGCCGACGACCGAGCCGAGCGGCACGTGGGCAGAGACGGTATAGGAGCCCGGCGTAAAGCGACCGCCGCGCGGGTTGCGGTACTGCTCTACCTCTTTGCAGTAGAAGCGCAGCAGATCGGCGCTGATGTTGTCCACTTCGTCAATATCGTTGCCGTATTTCTCGAAGCGGTTGATCAGGCGCGCGCGGATTTTTTCCCCTTCCGGCGTCTGGAAGTTGGCTTTCAGCACCGCGATCAGTTCAGCGAAGCTGAGCCGTTTTTGCTCAAACACCATCCCTTTAAGCGCGTGCAGCGAGTCGCTGAGGTTAGCGATGCCGATGCCCTGGACCCCGGAGAAGTTATAGCGCGCGCCGCCTTCGGTGATATCCTGGCCGTGCTGCACGCAATCCTCAATAAAGGAAGAGAGCAGGGGAACCGGCGCCCAGTCGCGGTGGCCGATATCGCAAATATTGCTGCCTTCGACCATCAGCCTAATGTAATAGCGAATCTTGTCGCGGATCTGGTTGATCAGCCCGTCCCAGGTGATGTCAGGGTTACTTTCGTTTTCCAGCATCACGATTTCCATCACCTTCAGCAGGTTGAACATGGCGATATCGTGCAGGCCGTAGGTGCGCCCCGGGATCGACAGCTCAACGCAGCCAACCACCGAGTAATCCCGCGCGTCATCCAGCGAGACGCCGCGGTTGAGAAACGCCGGGATCACCACTTCATCATTGAAGATTTGCGGAATGCCGGTGCCGAGGCGAATGGTCTCGGCGGTTTTGCGCAGGAAAGGGCGATCGACCAGCTCGTTGACCCGCACGCCGAGGTTCGGCTGCGGCAGGCGAACGTTCTGGTAGGCGTCGAGGGATAAAAACGACAGGATATTGACCGCGCTGCGTCCGGTCTCGGTCAGGCCGCCGAGCAGGGCGGTATAGCCGGTTGGGAAGCCCGCGAAGTAGCGCGCGCTGCTGGTGGAGCGCAGCAGGACAATATCGTTGCACTTCACCCACAGCGACTCCAGCAGCTCCTGAAGAAACTGCGGATCCTGGCCGCGATTCAGCGAAGCCTGATAGTACGGCAGCATGTACTGGTCAAAGCGACCCAGCGAGATGGAGCTGGCGTTGGATTCATACTGCAAAATGATGTTCATATACCAGAAGAGCTGGCAGGCCTGCCAGAAATCTTCCGGACGGTGCACCGCGTTATGGCGGGAGATGTCCGCGATGGTCTCCAGCTCTTTGCGCCGCTGCCCGTCGCCGCAGCCGGCGGCCATGTCATCGGCAAGCGCCGCATAGCGCAGAATATGGCGCTGGGAGGCTTCCAGCAGGATCAGCACCGCCTGATAAAAATTGTTCTGCGGGTGCCGCTGACTCACCGCTTTCATCTCCGCCACCAGCGCGGCGAGGCCGTTTTCCAGCAGGCGAGGGTAGTCGATGATGATATGTCCCTGGCCTTTATCGGTCTGGTTGACGCTAAAAATCTGCGTGCTGACGGCGGCCTTCACTTCATCGGTCATCTGGGCGTTGATGAAGTCCTTCATCGAGCGATTTTCCCAGTAGGGGAACAGCACTTCGCGGTAGATGCGCTTATCTTCTTCGCTGATGTTGAAGCGGTCCTGCGGGCGGGTCGGGAACTGGTCCAGCTCCTTGAGCAGCCAGTAGGGATCCATCTCCGGCGACATGATCCCGGCGCGCGGCTTGATCGTACGGTTACCGGCAATCAGTTCATCATCACGAATCGAAATCTGCACATGATCGAGGACCCATGCGGTCGCTTTCGCCCGGCGGATCATCACCGGCTCCCCCTCGGTCTGTTTATGGCTGGCGGTGTAGAGCAGCGCTCGCTCGAGGGAGATTTCGCGCGGGTTGGCGAACAGACGATCTTTTAAGCGTTGAGTGCGATTAGTCATGACAAGCTCCATGTTATTTTGCGGGGCGCAGGCCGCGCCCCGTGTATTCAGTCAGGCATTCTGCGAAAGGTGGCTGTCGATTTTGTTCATAATGGCTTCGGCGCGCTTCACGGCGTCGCTGATGTTGACGCGCACGATGGTTTTACCGGCAAAACGCTCCTCAAACTTGATGCCGATATCTTTGGTCAGAATCACCATATCGGCGCTGGCGACGTCTTCTGCGGTCAGCTCGTTCTCAATGCCGATGGAGCCCTGGGTCTCGACTTTGACCTGCCAGCCTTTGGCCTTAGCGGCGCTCTCCAGCGATTCGGCGGCCATATAGGTGTGGGCGACGCCAGACGGGCAAGCGGTAACGGCGATAATTTTGGTCATACAATATTCCTTCCCGTGTCTCAGTTAATTTCGAAATCAAGATCCATCTCGTCATCGGCTTTGGCGTCAGACGTTTTCTTTTTCGCCAGGGCCTTAAGCAGGATGACGCAGGCGGCGCTGACGATGGCGCCAACCGCGAGGCCAGCAATAAATCCGCCTTTACCCTCAACGACCGGCAGAACGATAAGCCCGCCCCAGCCGGCATAGCACTGGGCGCCGAGCAGCGCGGCGGTAACGCAGCCGGCGGCGGCGCCGATCATATTGGCCGGGATAACGCGCAGCGGGTCGGCGGCGGCGAAGGGGATCGCGCCTTCGGTCACGCCAACGCAGCCCATCACCAGCGCGGCCTTACCGGTTTCGCGCTCTTCCGCGGAGAAGTATTTACGTCCAATCAGCGTTGCCAGGCCCATGCCCAGCGGCGGCACGGCGATACCGACGGCGGCGATGGCCACCACGCTGTAAACGCCCTGGGAAACGCAAATCAGCATGAAGGCGTAGGCGACCTTATTCACCGGACCGCCCATGTCGAAGGCCAGCATCAGGCCCATGATGATGGCGAGAATCACGATGCTGCCTTCGCGCATGCCCTGCAGCCAGCCGGTCAGGCTGGCGGTGAGCGCGCCAATCGGCTCGCCGAGGCCCCACATCATGATCCCGGCGGTAATAAAGGTGCCGATAATCGGGATAACGAAGATGGGCATCACCGAGCGCAGCACCTTGTGCACCGGGATTTTCTTCAGGTAGTAGACCACCAGCCCGCCAATGATCCCGGCAATCAGCGCGCCGAAGAAACCGGCGCCGAAGCTGTTGCCGACCCAGGCGCCGATAGCGCAGGGAGCCAGCGCCGCGCGGTCGGAGATGGAGTAGCCGATATAGGCCGCCAGAAACGGCACCATAAGCGTCAGGCCGGCCACGCCGATATCAAACAGTTTTTTCAGGTTAGGGTCGGTGGCGGCATCGGGCACCGCGCCCTTGCCGTACAACATGACGGAGACTGCCAGCAAGATCCCACCGGACACGACAAACGGGATCATATGTGAAACCCCGGTCATGAGGTGCTGGCGGGTATTTTTTAATATTTGCACCAGTTCATTCATTGTTATTCTCCTGAGCGCTGCGTGGCCCGTGACTGAGTTGATGCTTCAACCTTAGAAAAAGGGCGGCGCATAAAATAGTAGAGAAAAAGTGCATTTACTGGATATTTGTAAGGCCAGAGGAAAATTGCGATCCACCTCAAATCTTAGCGCTGGTGGGTTTTTGGCGCCGTTAGTCAGGCGATTTGTGACCGCGAGCATAAAAAAGAGTCGGGCATACAATTATCCAGTAATTGCCACTTTTATCGTGTAGTGGCGGGCCGGTTCTTTCTTTACCTTTTGGCTAAATACGCATTATTCAGGAGGAAGGCGATGGCTCTGGTAATTGAATTCATATGTGATTTGCCCAACGGCGTGCATGCGCGTCCGGCAAGCCTGGTAGAAACCCTGTGCAATACTTTTTCGTCTTCGGTCGAATGGTTAAATACCCGCACGGAAGGACGCGGAAACGCGAAAAGCGCGCTGGCGATTATCGGCACCAATACCTTGAAGGGGGACCGCTGCCAGCTGGTCGTCAGCGGCGAAGATGAACAGCAGGCGTTTGACGCGCTGTCAGCATTCATCAGCGAGGAGTTCCCGCACTGCGATGCGCCGCTGCCGACGGCGGAATCCATGGACGTTCAGCCGGTTCCTGAATCCCTCTCGCGCCTCAATCCCACGCTGTTTCACGCCCAGCCGGTCTGCGCCGGCAGCGCGGGCGGCAGGCTCACCCATCTTAAGTCCCTCGACCTGCGCGATTCAGGCGCGCTGCCTGCAGCGGGCGCAATTGAACAGGAACAGGCGGCGCTGGACAAGGGCCTGACCCTGCTGGTGAAAAATATTGAGTTCCGCCTGCTGGATAACGACGGTACCGCCAGCGCGATCCTTGAGGCGCATCGCTCTCTGGCCACCGACGCCTCGCTGCGCCAGCATCTGCTGGGCGGGCTGCTGAGCGGCCTGAGCTGCGCTGAGGCGGTGGTCGCGACCGGCGAACATTTTTGCGCCCAGTTCAGCGCTTCCGGCAATAGTTATTTGCAGGAGCGGGTGCTGGACGTGCGCGATGTCTGCTTCCAGCTTCTGCAGCATATCTACGGTGAGGATCGTTTTCCGGCACCGGGTAAGCTGACGGAAGAGGCCATCTGCCTCGCCGATGAACTCACCCCCAGTCAGTTTCTTGAACTGGATAAAACCCTGCTTAAAGGTCTGCTGTTGCGCAGCGGCGGCACCACTTCACATACGGTGATCCTCGCGCGTTCGTTCAATATTCCCACTCTGGTGGGCGTCGATATGGAGGCGCTGCTGCCGTGGGTCGATCGGCGAGTGCAGATTGACGGTAACGCCGGGCTGGTGGTGGTGAATCCCGATGAAGCGGTGGCGCGCTACTATCAACAGGAGGCCTGGGTGCAGGCGCAGATCCGCCGCCAGCAGCAGGCCTGGCTGGATAAAGCGGGGCGTACGGAAGACGGTATTCGCCTGGAGGTGGCGGCCAACATCGCCCATTCGGTAGAGGCGACGGCGGCCTTCAACAACGGCGCGCAGTCGGTAGGCTTGTTCCGCACCGAAATGCTCTATATGGACAGGCCCAGCGCGCCGTCGGAAAACGAGCTGTATAACCTATTTTGCCAGGCGCTGGAGCCGGCCAACGGGCGCAGCATTATCATCCGCACCATGGATATCGGCGGCGACAAGCCGGTGGCCTACCTCAACATTCCGGCGGAGAACAACCCGTTCCTCGGCTACCGGGCGGTGCGTATTTATGAGGAGTATCAGGCGCTGTTCCGCACTCAGCTGCGGGCGATTCTGCGCGCTTCCGCGCACGGCGCGCTGAAAATCATGATTCCGATGATCTCCTCGATGGAGGAGATTCTGTGGGTGAAAGAGCAGCTGGCGGATGCCAAACAGTCGCTGCGCAGCGAACAGATTCCGTTTGATGAAAAGATCCCGCTGGGCATTATGCTCGAGGTGCCGTCGGTGATGTTTATCATCGACCAGTGCTGCGAAGAGATTGATTTCTTTAGTATCGGCAGCAACGACCTGACCCAGTATCTGCTGGCGGTGGATCGCGATAACGCCAGGGTGACGCGCCACTACAACAGCCTCAATCCGGCCTTTTTGCGCGCGCTGGATTACGCGGTTCAGGCGGTGCATCGCCAGGGTAAATGGATCGGCCTGTGCGGCGAGCTGGGGGCCAAAGGTTCCGTGCTGCCGCTGCTGGTGGGGCTGGGGCTGGATGAGCTGAGCATGAGCGCGCCGTCGATCCCGGCGACCAAGGCGCGTCTGGCGCAGCTTGACAGCCGCGCCTGCCGTCAGCTGCTGAATCAGGCGATGCAGTGTCGTACTTCGCTGGAGGTCGAGCACCTGCTGGCCCAGTTCCGTATGACACAGCAGGATGCGCCGCTGATTACCCCTCAGTGCATTACGCTGAACAGCGACTGGCGCAGTAAAGAGGAGGTGATTAAGGGCATGACCGACAATCTGCTGCTGGCCGGGCGCTGCCGCTATCCGCGTAAGCTGGAAGCGGATCTGTGGGCCCGCGAAGCGGTGTTCTCCACCGGGTTAGGGTTTAGCTTCGCCATTCCGCACAGTAAATCGGAGCATATTGAGCAGTCGACCATCAGCGTCGCCCGTCTGGCGCAGCCGGTGGCGTGGGGCGACGACGAGGCGCAGTTTGTGATTATGCTGACGCTCAATAAGCATTCGGCGGGGGATCAGCATATGCGTATTTTCTCGCGGCTGGCGCGGCGCATTATGCATGCGGAGTTCCGGCAATCGCTGGTGACGGCGCAGAGCAGCGAGGCGATCGCGGCGCTGCTGCAGCGCGAGCTGGAGCTGTAATTCGGTCCGGAGAATCTCCCCGGTGGCGCTGCGCTTACCGGGGCTACGGGTTTCCAGCCGTCTGTGGGGCAGTAGCCCGGGTAAGGCGTTTACGCCGCGACCCGGGATTTCCGGGCCCGGTGCCTGAGGGAGGCAGATTGGGTAGCCCGGACAGGCGCGTAAGCGCCGCCTCCGGGAAAGCGTGCAGGGGTTCCGTTCACCGCTATCCCGCAGAAAATGTCTCACCGTGGTAGGTGAACGGGTAAAGGGGGAGAAAACCGTCTCCCCCTTTACAATCCCCGCGGTCCCGCAAAGAAATCGGTGCTGCGCACTGCGCTCACCTCCCGGTCCTCAGCCTGCGGTCGGCTCAACTCGACATCGCTGTCTCGATTCGCCTCTGGCCGCCATCCCTGGCGGCCAGCCCTTGTCTTCCGACCTCCGGTTCGCCGATTTCAGCGGGCACCAGGGCATCGCTGCATATCACGTTGTTTCAGAGGCATATCGTAGCTGCACGAGCACCGTCCCGGAGGCGGCGCTTACGCGCCTGTCCGGGCTACTTTTGTTCAACAATCGCCCGACAAATCGCTTCGCCCACCTGCTGGGTGGAGGCGCTGCCTTGCATATCCGGCGTCTTCGGTCCGCTGGCAATGGTCTGCTCAATCGCCGCCAGAATACCGTCGTGGGCGGCCTGATAGCGTGCGTCCCCGTTGCCGAGGAAGTCGAGCATCATCGCGCCGGCCCAGATGGTGGCAATCGGGTTGGCGATATTTTTGCCGTAAATATCCGGCGCCGAACCGTGCACCGCTTCAAACAGCGACGGAAAGGTGCGATCCGGATTGAGGTTTGCCGACGGGGCAATGCCGATGGTGCCGGTACAGGCCGGGCCGAGATCGGAGAGGATATCGCCGAACAGATTGGAGCCGACCACCACGTCAAAACGCTCCGGCTGCAGCACGAAGCGGGCGCACAGAATATCAATGTGCTGCTTATCCCATTTCACCTCCGGGTAGTGCTGCGCCATCGCTTCGACGCGCTGGTCCCAGAAGGGCATGCTGATGGCCAGACCGTTGGATTTGGTCGCCGAGGTCAGGGTTTTGCGCGGGCGGCTCTGCGCTAATTCAAAGGCGTAGCGCAGGATCCGGTCAACGCCGCGACGGGTAAATACCGACTCCTGAATCACCACTTCATGTTCAGTCCCCGGATTCACATGGCCGCCGAGGGCGGAATATTCCCCTTCGGTGTTTTCACGCACCACGTAGAAATCGATATCGCCGGGCTGTTTACCCGCCAGCGGGCAGGGGACGCCGGGGAACAGGCGCACCGGACGCAGGTTGACGTACTGGTCGAACTCGCGGCGGAACTTCAGCAGCGAGCCCCACAGGGAAATGTGGTCCGGCACGATATCCGGCCAGCCGACCGCGCCGAAGTAGATCGCATCAAACGTTTGCAGCTGCGCGCGCCAGTCGTCGGGCATCATGGCGCCGTGCTGCGCGTAATAGTCGCAGCTGGCCCACTCAAAGTGCTCGAAGCTTAACGCCAGCCCCCAGCGTTCGGCGGCGGCCTGCAGTACGCGGACGCCTTCCGGCAGCACTTCTTTACCGATGCCATCGCCGGGGATGGCGGCAATACGTAAGGTTTTATTCATTGTTATTCTCAGTTTGAGGTAAGGAAAATTGACTTCACCGCTATCCTATAATTGACTGATTCATAATTAATCCCGTTAACTGGTGAAACATAAAACACGAATCATGAATAATCTGCCGCTGCTGAACGATTTACGCGTATTTATGCTGGTTGCCCGCCGCGCCGGTTTTGCCGCCGCCGCGGAAGAGCTCGGCGTCTCGCCGGCTTTCGTCAGCAAGCGCGTGTCGCTGCTGGAGCAAACGCTCAACGTCCAGCTGCTGCACCGTACCACCCGGCGCGTGGCTATCACCGAAGAGGGCGAGCGCATCTACGAATGGGGACTACGCATTTTGCAGGATGTCGACCAGATGATGGATGAGCTCTCCGATGTGCGGCAGGTGCCGCAGGGGACGCTGCGGATTATCAGCAGCTTTGGCTTTGGCCGGCGGGTAGTCGCGCCGGCGCTCTCCGAGCTGGCCCGTCGCTACCCGCAGCTGGAGATCCGTTTTGACGTCGCCGACCGGCTGGTGGATTTGGCCAATGAAGGGGTCGATCTGGATATTCGCGTCGGCGACGATATCGCGCCCAATCTGATAGCCCGCCAGCTTGCCAGCAATCACCGCATCCTCTGCGCCTCGCCGGCGTTTGTCGCCCGCTATCCCCGGCCGAAACAGCTCAGCGATCTCGCCGCGCTGCCCTGTCTGGTGATCAAAGAGCGCGACCGGCCCTTTGGCGTCTGGCAGCTGCGCGATGATAAAGAGGGGGAGCACGCCATCAAGGTGACCGGACCGCTGTCGTCTAACCACGGTGAAATCGTCCATCAGTGGTGCCTGGAGGGACAGGGGATTGCGCTGCGCTCGTGGTGGGACGTCAGGGAAAATATCGCCAGCGGCAATCTGGTGCAGCTGCTGCCGGAGTACTATCAGCCCGCCAATATCTGGGCGGTATACGTGTCGCGGCTGGCGACCTCGGCCAAAATTCGTACCACCGTGGAGTTTTTGCGCCACTACTTCCAGCAGCGATTTCCGCCGCGCAACGGCGAGAAAAAATAGCCGACGGCCGGCGCCGTCGGCCGAGGGGATTACACGCCGAGCCGATCGCGCAGGCTGTAGTAAGCCGCGCCCATGGCGGTAAACGGAATACGCAGGCTGCGCCCGCCGGGGAACGGATAGTGCGGCAGCCTGGCGAAGGCGTCGAAACGTTCGGCGTCCCCGCGCAGCAGCTCCGAAATCAGCCGTCCGGCGAGGTGGGTACAGGTGACCCCGTGGCCGCTGTAGCCCTGCATATAATAGATATTGTTATCGAGGCGGCCAAACTGCGGCATTCGCGAGAGGGTCAGCAGGAAGTTGCCGGTCCAGCGGTAGTCGATTTTCACCCCCTGTAGCTGCGGGAAGGTTTTCAGCAGCTTCGGCATAATCAGCCGCTCAACGTCGTCCGGATCCCGCGCGCCGTACACCACGCCACCGTACAGCAGACGGTTGTCGGCGGTCAGGCGGTAGTAATCCAGCAGATAGTTACAATCTTCTACGCAGTAGTTTTTCGGGATCAGCGAGCGCGCCAGATCCTCAGACAGCGGCGCGGTGGTGACCACCTGGGTGCCGCACGGCATACTGCGTTTCGCCAGCTCCGGCTCGAGCTTATCACCGAGATAGGCGTTACCGGCGACGATCACGTAGCGGGCGGTGACCTGTCCGCGCGCGGTGGTCACCACCGCCGGGCTGCTGTGCTGAATGCCGGTGACCGGTGATTGTTCGTAAACCCGGCCGCCGTTGAGCCGAATGGCGTCCGCTTCGCCAATCGCCAGATTGAGCGGATGGATATGACCGCCGCTGTGGTCCAGCAGCGCGCCGGCGTAGCGATCGCTGTCCACTTCGCGACGAATGGCGCTGGCATCCAGCAGCTCCAGCTGGGTATTGCCGTAGCGCTCCCAGTTCGCTTTCTGCTCTTCCAGGGTCTCCAGCTGTTTATGATTCAGCGCGACAAACAGCCCGCCGGGGCGATAGTCGCAGGCAATCTGATAGCGCTGGATACGTTCGCGAATAATGTCGCCGCCTTCAAACATCATGCTGCCGAGCATTTTCGCGGCATCCGGGCCGTAGGTTTTTTCAATAACGTCGATATCGCGGCTATAGGAGTTGACTAGCTGGCCGCCGTTGCGTCCGCTGGCGCCGAAGCCGATGCGCGCGCCTTCCAGCAGCACCACATCGTAGCCCATTTCGGCCAGATGCAGCGCCGAAGAGAGGCCGGTATAGCCGCCGCCGACGACGCAGACGTCGCAGCTTATCGATTCGTCCAGCGTCGGAAAGGGTTCATATTTGTTGGCGCTGGCGGCGTAATAGCTGGTGGTATGTTCGCTCATGATTAAGACTCCAGGGCAATCCAGATAGTTTTCAGTTCAGTGAATTTTTCCAGCGCGTGCAGGGACTTATCGCGTCCGTTGCCGCTCTGCTTATAGCCGCCGAAGGGCACGGTCATATCGCCATCGTTGTAGTTGTTCACAAAGACGGAGCCGGCTTTCAGACGGCGGCTGACGCGGTGAGCGCGGGAGAGATCGCGGGTCCAGACCGCCGCGCCGAGGCCGTAGCGGCTGTCGTTGGCCAGCGCCAGCGCCTGCTCTTCGGTTTTAAAGCGGGTCACCACCAGCACCGGGCCGAAGATCTCCTCCTGGCTGAGGGCGGAGGCGGGGTCGACGTCGACGAAGATGGTCGGGCCGACCGCCGCGGGCCACGGATTTTTACGTCCATCCAGCAGCAGCGTGCTGTGCGCTTCGCCGGCGCGAATAAAGCTGTGGACGCTATCGGCGTGGCTGTTGTCGATCAGCATGCCCATGGTGGTATTCGGGTCGAGCGGATTGCCAGGCTGCCAGCCCTTTGCCTGCTCTTTTAGCAGGTCGAGAAAGCGGCCGGCGATGCTCTCCTCAAGCAGCAGACGGGTACCGGCGATACAGACCTGGCCCTGATTGTAGAAAATACCGCCGGCGGTGGCGTTAACCGCTTTTTGCAGGTCCGGGCAGTCGGCAAAGACGATATTGGCGCTTTTACCGCCCGCCTCCAGCCAGACGCGCTTCATATTGCTGTCGCCCGCGTCTTTCAGCAGCTGTTTACCGGTGCGGGTGGAGCCGGTAAAGGTGATGACTTCAACGTCATGATGCTGCGCCAGCGCCTGACCTGCTTCATGGCCGAAACCGCTCACCACGTTGAATACGCCGTCCGGCAGCCCGGCCTGTTTCGCCAGGCCCGCCAGGCGCAGAGCGGTAAGCGGGGATTTTTCCGACGGCTTAAGCACCACGCTGTTGCCGGACGCCAGCGCCGGGCCAAGCTTCCAGCAGGCCAGCAGCAGCGGAAAATTCCACGGCACCACCGCCGCAATCACGCCAATCGGTTCGCGGACGATCATGGCCAGCTCGTTGCCGCCGGTGGGGGCGACTTCGCCGTACACTTTATCGATGGCTTCGGCGTACCAGCGGATCGCGCGGGCGGCGCCGGGGACATCGTCGCGCAGGCTGTGGCGAATCGGTTTACCGGTGTCGAGGGTTTCCAGCAGCGCCAGCTCTTCGCGATGGGCTTCCATCAGGTCGGCGAATTTATGCAGCACCGCTTTGCGCTGGGCAGGGGAGGCCTGCGACCAGTCGCCGCGATCGAAGACGCCGCGGGCGGCCTGGACCGCGCGATCGACGTCGGCCTTTTTGCCGCGCGCGACCTCGGCGAGCGTCTGCTGGGCGGTAGGGTCGACGGTGGCGAACACGCTATTATCGGCGGCGGCGCTGTATTCGCCGTTAATAAATAGCCGCGTTTCAATCGCGATATTGTTTGCTTTTTCTTGCCAGTAAGCCAGGTTGTGAAAATCCATCATGACTCCTT
>OJVE01000531.1_pt1 | contig 12500 bp, 11 predicted proteins | sample 1600081 | NCBI WGS metagenome assembly OJVE01 (sample SAMN04436789, study PRJEB24849) | human gut metagenome | biome: human gut; feature: NICU; material: stool | host: Homo sapiens | place: USA: Saint Louis, MO | collected 2011-04-13 | reverse complement strand
CCCGAGGTAAAGCGTCAGTACAGCGCCGCGTAACGGCAGCTCGACCAGCCCGTCAGCATCATCGAGTTCGATATCGAGCTGGTCGGCTTCGAATCCGCGATTGTCTGTCATGGTCAGGCTCATCAACCGGTTGCTGATGTTGCCGGTAATATCTTTGCTGTCGAGCATCAGCATAAAATCGGGCGTCAGTACGCTACCCGCATTCATATTCAGCATATCGAGCATCAGCTAATCCCCACCATGCCAGCCACTGACGAGGCCATATTTCCCGCCTTGCCAATCAGTGATTTTGCCTGTTCGCCGATATCGCCATACAGCGCCGCAAGGGATTCATCCACGCGAGTGAGCGTCAGCGTAAAATCAATTTTGCGCGCCGTGCCGTCAGCAAAAAACAGGCTTCCTGTCTCGCTGATATTATTGATGACGTACATACCGTAAATCGTGCCGGTGCCGTCCAGTAACGGCCAGGCGCGACCCTGGTCAGCCATCAGGCGGATAGCCGTCATCGTCAACTTTCCGCCAGTGAGCTCCGGGTAAAGCGTTCCGGCCAGGGTGATTTTTTCCTCTCCCGGCCCCAAAAACTGAAATGAATCCCGCTTCCCGACTCGGGAATTTGACGGCCATCGATACTCTGCATCGCGTTGTAGCGTCTGATGGGGCAGCGTCTGACGCATAAAAACAAACATTCCAAGAGCTAGCATCATCATCCACCTCCTTAATCGTGCATCATGCTGGCTCGGGCTCTGGCCCGCTTATCGCGTTCATATTTTTCTAACGCGTCCTGTAGTTGGCGATCGAGCTGCGTGCCGTTACCGCCACCATCAACGGAAATGTGATATTCGTTTTTACTCTGGTCGACATAAGAACGGCCCGCCGGTGCGGTGATGGGTTGATATGCCTGATAGCCGCCGTAAGCGCTGGTTGCCGGGATATAAGTGCCTCCCTGCGTAGCGGCATTGGCTTTCGCGGCGGTCTGGTCAAGCGTGATGGACTCTTTATTGATAACGCCGAGCTTTTCAAGTACCCAGTCAATACCACTGCGCAGCTTATTAAATGCCGTCAGTGGAAGCGTTAAGGCATCCACCAGTCGCTGGCCGAACAACACACCGGCATCACGAAAACTGTTTAAGGATTCCTGCGATGATTTGACCGGCGCAATCAGGTTGTTAAACCAGTCCCACGCGGCTTTAAGCTTTCCGCCCAGCCAGTCAAACATCGGTTTAAGTGGCGCAAACAGGTCAGCTACGGGCGCAAAGGCGGCCCGCATCCCTTCAATCACTCCGCCGAAAAATGCGCTGATGGGCTCCCAATATTTACGGATGAGCAATGCCCCGGCGCCAATCGCAGCCACAACAGCGACAACCGGCCAGGAAATCGCACCAACAGCGGTAATGATGCCTCCGGCCACCGTTGTAAATACGGTACCGAGCGCCGTCGCAGCGGCGATGATGGCATTAACTCCCGTTATAACCGGCCAGGCAATCAGCCCAATGGTCCCGATCATACCCACGGCACCGATAGCCACAGCGGTAATGACGCCCAGGGTCTGCGCGAGCGCTTTATTGCTCTGGATCCACTTATCAAGTTTGAGCACGTAGCCAGTCGCCGTTTGCACCAGTTTGCGTAAGGAGGATTCCTGCTGGTCAAACAGGTCAGTCCCCACGGCCTCATAAGCAGACTGAAATTCTTTAAAGTCGCCGCCGAGGTTATCCTGCATAACCTTAACCAGTTCCTCGGTCTTGCCGTCCGAGGCTTTAAATGCCGCAGTGAGTTGGTCCAGCTTTCCCGATTGAGCTGCGTTCATCAAAACAGCGGCGGCCGAGCTGGCCTCTTCACCGAATATCGTTTTCATGTATTCGGCGCGCTGACCGGTACCCAGCTTATTTTTTTCAAAACTGGCCTGCATTTCCTTCAGGATGGTAAATACAGGGCGGGTATTCCCTTTACTGTCTGCTGTTTTAATCCCGAGCTCTTTAATCGCCGTATATGCCTGCCCGGTGGGTGCCTGCAGTCGACTTAAAATGGCACGACTCCCCGTCCCCGCCATTGAACCTGTAATTTTCGCATCATGAAGTGCGCCAACCATTGCAGCGGCTTCCTCAATACTGACACCGGCATTTTTCGCCACCGGCGCGGTATAGGTCAGCGCATCACTCAACCCGTCAAAATCTGCGGCGGTTTTATTCATTGTCATCGACAGGACATCACCGATGTGAGAGACCTGATCGTTAGTAAGCTGGAAAGCTGATTTCATCCCCATCAGCAAACCGGCGTTCTCTTCCATCGTCCGACGGTTAGCAAGCGCCATATTCAGCGTGACGGGGGTCGCCGCCTGGATTGCTGCCGCATCGCCGCCCGCTTTCGCGATAATAATCTGAGCACCGGCCGCATCATCGGCAGAGGCGGCAGTATTGTCACCCAGCAGTCGGGCCTGTTTTCGCAACGCTGACATTTCTGCCGAGTCTTTTGCAACACCGAGCACCGCCTGTAACTCAGCGTTTTTCTGCGCAAAATAATAACCGGGTTTCATCAGCGCCACCCCGGCAAGCGTGCCGGTTGTCGCCATACCAATACCGGCGGCCCCCATTGTTGCTGCGTTTCCGGCCAGCGCTTTACCGGCCTGATATCGCTGCTTAACCGCGTTGAGCTTCGCCTGTTGTGCGCTGACGCGCGCCAGTGCCTCGCGCTGGCGATTAAGCTGCGCTGTCGTTTCGCTGATTCGGTTTTTCAGCCCTTTTTCATCGTTAGCAAGATTTCGGGTATTAATGCCCACTGCACCGAGTTCACGCTGTTGCCGTTTCACTGACTCGGTAAAGCTGTTGTATTTCTTCTGTAACCCTTCCGCTGAGCGTTTAGCCGATTCCAGTGCCTGCGCCTGTGCCCGGGTCGGGCGCTCAGTATTTTTAAACTGAGTACCTAACGCCTCTGCCTCTGCTTTGGCTTTCTCAAGCGCATGACCGGTAACAGCGAGCTGCGCGCTGGTTTTGCGAAACCCGTCAATACGGGATGCCTGACCGTTCAGTTCACGCAGTGATTTTTGCGTCTCCCGGATATCCCCGGACAGCGCTTTACTCGCTGTCTGGATGGATTTAAACGGGCGGGTCGCCTGGTCAACAGCCTTGAGTAAAACCTGTAATTTAACGTCGCTACTCATTCGTGTTTCCGCTTCGTTGAATGGCCTTTTCTCGCCAGGTGGTGAGCTCGGTCAGGCTCATGGGATACAACTCTGATGGCGGCCAGTGAAAAATCACCGCGATATCCGCCATCAGGTCATCGACCGACAGGTTTTTCGGGAAATTTAATCCGCCAAATTCGGCGACAAAAAACCGATCACCTTCGTTGCCAGCGCCATCAGGTCGGGCAAATCCATCATCACGACATCCGACTCAGTCAGTGACGGGCTGGTCATACGCGGCAGCACCTTAATCAGGGCGTCGACTTCAGAGCGGGCGACATCGGCCAGGCTGACGCCGCGCAGGGTTCCGGCGTTGGGCTTCATCAGGGTGATGGTTTCGATGACCTGCTCGCCGCGTTTGATGGGGTTTTCCAGGGTGACGATATTTTCTTTGCTCATAAGTTTCTCGCTGTTTACGGATTCGGGGTTAACCGGCCAGCCGTGCTGACCGGGGAAAAATTACAGGCCGATATTGCGGCGGTGCTGGTCGAGCCGGTCGACGCCGTTCACCTTCTCAATCATGTTGAGGACGTCGATTTCAACCAGCTCTTTACCGTTCATGGTCAGCCTGTAGTACGTGCAGACCAGCGATAACTTGCTGCTGGTATCCTCTCCCTGTTTGCTCTCGCCGTTATCGACTTCCTTCACCTTGAAGCGGGTCTCAACTTCCACCGCGACGGTTTCGCCGGTATCGTCCCGCTGGTACGAGCCTGCATAGCGCAGCAGCGTCCCGGTACCGACGGCACCGTAAAGCGACCAGATAGCATCGTCAGGGAAGCCGCCGAGGGAGATTTCCATCGTCAGCGCATCATCGTCGAGGCCGAAATCGACCGGAGCCGAGCCGGACATCCCGCCGCCCCGGTAGTTTTCCAGCTTACGGGTCAGTTTTGGCAGAGTGACGGACTCGATAACGCCGAGGTAGCTGACGCCATCCAGAAATGTGTTCAGGAATTTAAGTTTTCGCGGCATTGCCATGGGTTAAGGCTCCTTAATTGCTGTTCACCGATGACACCAGATTCGCCAGGTATTTATCGGTAATACGCTGGCGCAGCGTCAGGTTTTCGAGAGGGGGAACCGGCGTATAGTCGTAATCGATATACAATTTCCCGGCTTTGAGGGTCGCCGCGTCGTTGGCCGCTTCATCAAACCAGCAGATCGCATCGACGATATAGCCCGCCGTTTTCATCTCGCGGAATTTCGCATTGATACCCGCAACGATGTCCCGGATCAGGGTGGCGGTGATGGGCTTGTCGACTGCCCACATGTGACCGGCGGCCATGGTGTCGGCGATAACCTGCGCGGTGCGGGTATAGTTCTCAAACAGGAACAGCGGGTCATCAGAGCAACAGCGGTTGCCCCAGAAGCGGAAACCGTCTTTGCGAATGAGTGTGGTGACGCCAGCCTCGTTCAGCAGGTCGGCATCGGTGCCGGACTCCTGCAAATCCCAGAACACCGACGCGCTGATGCCGGTGACGCCATTCACACCGACGTTTGACAGGGTTTTATGCCAGCCTGTTTCCTGGTCGATTCTGGCGCGCAGGCCCAGCGCGCGGGCGGTCGCCCAGGCGGTTTCGGTCGCGTTCGCCGTGGTATCCCATGCCAGAAAATCCGGCCAGATAACCATCAGCTCGCGCTGGCTGAAATTCTTACGATAAAGCATGGCCTCGGAAAGGGTCTGACAGTTCCAGGCGCTGATATAACCAAAGGCGCGCAGCTTCTGACAAACCGGCGCGAGCGCGGTCGCCACTTCGAGGGAGTCGAGACCCGGCACGCCGAGGATGCGCGGTTTAACGCCGGTGACGGCCTCCGCCGTGAGCAGCGCTTTGAGCCCGGTGTAATGGCCGCTCTCGTCAGTGCCGCCGATGATATTAGAGACAGTCTGCGCTTCGGCATCGTCGCCGGTCCCTTCCGCAACGCGTACAACAACAACGACCGGCTTCGACTGGTCGGCAATCGCCTGGAGGGAGGTGGACAGGGTGCCTTTTGTGCCCGCTTTCGCAATCGCGCTTTGCACGCTGGTGATCAGTACAGGCTTATTGAGCGGGAAGGTGGCGGCATCGGCATCGCTGGCCGTGCAGACCATGCCGATAATCGCTGTGGATACGGTGGAAATGACGCGGGTGCCGTCGTTAATCTCGACAACCTGGACGCCGTGATGAAAATCGCTCATCCGTTTAACTCCGTGGTTAAGGGTGAGCATTATTTTCAGTCGTGGGGAAAGTGGTGACGAGTCATCCCCGTTGTAACAGGGACAGTACACCAGGAATGACCGTCAGAGAGTCAGGCAACGCGGCTCCAGCACATCAGCAGGGTGTGAGCTTCCACCACGCTGAACGATTTACCTTCGCCTAGGTTGTCCGTTTTGCCACTGGTCGAGTGTTTGTGTGGCGGTAACGTGACTTCGTGTTCGTGCTCTCCGGCATCATCTGTGACGCCCAGCTCTTTTGGGTTAAAGAGCTGACGCACATCGCCGCCGATTTCCCAGGGGTCATCTTTACCGGCCACACCACCATGATGGTGAATACCGCCGCGCGTGGTCGTCAGCTTCTGCTCAGGTTGCTCGCTGGTTTCCCCGCTTACATCAATCTGCACTGCGGGAAGATTCGCCCGCTGAAGGGTGACCGTATCGCTGCCGCCGGTGGCACCGACATTCGAGCCGTCCGCTTTTGCCACGCGAATGGTTCTGTTTTCACCGGTATACGTCCACGTTGACCACGGATAGCGTTCATTCGGGTCCACATGCTGGCTGTAAAACCGGACCGTGCCGACGGGGTTTTCCGCTTCCCAGAAATCACGGATAGCGGTGCTGACCGCTGAGGTGATGGCCTCCCGCGTCTCATTCTCCAGAGTGGAAACAATGTCATCGGCATAATCTTTGGCTTTGTTCCCCGCCCGGCGGACTTCTTCCACCGTCGCCAGGATGACTGACGGGTCGGCAATCATCTGCACGTCTGCAGTCTGGCTCACCATCAGCCAGATGTTAATCACCTGGAAACGTCCCGACCCTTCCGCCAGAAGCGGCTTGTAGGATTCGGGCAGGTTCGCCACCGCCAGGCAGATGCCGGTCTCGTCAAAGAGTGCGGCCTCGCGTATCCAGAAGCCCCCGGCCTGCGGCGGCATTATCATTTCGGCGCGGATAACATTTGCCGCCTGGTCGGCGATAACCAGCCGGTTTAACGGTGCGCGGTACTGCTCGTTAATCAGGGCGGTCTGGTCCGGGGACGGCACCGGCAGGACGCCGCCCCCGTCGCCGACGGCCATGTGAGTGATACCCAGGGGGATACCCTTCACCGCCGCAGCGGCCAGACGTTCAGCCCCCTGCGCGGTCAGTATGGCGCTGAATTTTTTACTCATAAGGCAGTCCGTAATAGCGGGCTTCCCCGCCGGAGCGGGGCGGCCTCGGGATTAACTCAGGGGCGCGTAATACACCGGGCGCAGACCCATCTCGGAATTCAGCACTTCGATATTGTTGGCAAAGCCAAACTGGAAAATATCGTTCTTACCACGCACCGGATGCATGCAGCTTGTCGCGCCCGCGTTGTAGTTGACGGTCGACCCTGCCGGGACAATCGCCTTCCCGGTCAGGGACGGCCACACGCCATACAGCTCCAGAAGATTTTTTACTGCTTCCGGCAGCGTGTTCTGCGGCTGAACGAAGGTCCCGCCCCAGGCAGGGTGATGAAACTCGTTGTCAGCCAGCCCGGTGGTCTTTGTCACCGCCCGCACGCTGTTGGGGGTGGTGGCCACATAGTCCGCCGTGGTGGTGTTCCCGGTGTGTGTCGGGGTGATAAAGGCCCCGGTCACCGCATGGATGGCGTACCAGCCCGGCACATCAGCGCCGTGCGCACTGAACACCGCGGAGGCGGCGAGCGCGGCCTCATTGCCGGTCCCGTAGAGCTGGATTTCGCCACCCACCACACGCGCGCCGTAGGTACGCTCCCAGACGTTTCCGGCAAGGTCGCTGATGCCGTTGTATTTTTTGTCCTGGCGATAAGAGACCGGACCGGAGCCGGTATAAATGCGCGGAGACTGCGAGGACAAATCGCCTGCCTCTTTGCCGTCGATACGGCGTCCGGTCTGGGTCGCGTCCAGCGCAGACTTGCCGTACACATCGGCACCCAGGGGACTGTACCGGCTTTTCACGGCCATCGCCTGCATCAGCGCCCACTCGACCGACGTCATGCCGTGCCAGGTGCCGCCCATCGCTTTCAGTAACGGGATAAGAGTGGCGCTGGTTGCGTTACAGGCATTCGCATCCACGCTGGGCAGACTCAGGACCTCGCCGTTCAGCACGCATCCCTGATAGGTTCCGACATACAGATACGGGATTTCCCTGTCGCCCTGCTTAAAGGCCGGGTGTACGCCGGAAATCCCCAGCGCCGGGTTCAGGCTTTCGATACTCACCTTCGGGATAATATTCACAAAGGTCGGCTGTCCCTTCGGGGTATACAGCACCGTCTGTTTTCCGCCCGAAGCCGCCTCAACGGAGGCCCGCAGCGCATCTTTGACTAAAATCGTGGTCATGGTGGGTCCTTACTGTTGGTAGCTGAAAAAAGTGTCCAGGTATGCAATACGCTGTCGGGTCCAGTCCATCATCTGGTCCAGACTGGTGATGCTCAGGGAGGGCACATTCGGCCATTTTTCATATTCAGCCTGCATCAGTTCCGGGGTGTAGCGCCCCAGCAGGTCGCGGGCCAGCTCCAGCACGCCGCGCTGTGAAAACAGACCGTTATCCCGCAGCTCGGCATAGCGGGCATTCATTTCCGCCTGGAAGGTGGTACGGACCTTCTTCCAGAAGGTGCGGTTGACCTGCATGGCGAGGCCGTTATCAAACAGATTCAGGTCTGGCGGATAGGCAATCGACGTCCCGGCGTAATGCAGACCAAAGGTGGTATCCAGGTCATAGGGCATGAAAAACCATTTCGTGCCGTCCCAGGTGATAAATGTGGTGTTCTTCTGCACGCAGTCCGGGGCGCAGATAAAGCTGAGGAAGACGTAGAAATCCACCACGTTGTTTTTATCCAGATGCGTACCGGCAGCGGCGGTAAACGCGTCCTGTGCTGACTGCGCGAAGTCCCGCCAGCGGTCGAGGCAGGCAGCCGTTTCCGCCGTGGGTTTCGAAGGTGAGTCCATCACCCAGGTGCCGTTATCCGTGAGTGCCGGGATGTTAATCGCCCCGTCCCAGATAATCATGATTTGCTCCGGGCTGTTTTTGGCGATGTTGTAATCCTTGCGCGAGGAGTTGTAGAGAAAATCCCCTACCCCGTAAAACTCACCGTTGATATACAGCGCGCAGGCGTACCCCTTCGGGCTGCCGATGGCACCGGTATCAATGGCGCTGGCCCCCAGTTTACCCACGTAGCTGTTATCAATATCCCGGCGCGGCCAGCCGCTGCGGGTCGCCATCACCTTCTGCCACAGGTTGTAGCAAAGCACATTGCGCAGGTGGGTCGAGTCAATCCAGTTCGCCTTGAAAATCCATTTGTCCTTCGGCACCACATCGCCGATTTTCAGGCTGACATTTTCGGTATGCGCCGCGTCGGCAAACAGCTCGAATTTCATGTTCTTTTTCGGGTATCCCGCCGACGAGGCCCCCTGAACCTTGAAGGACACGTATGCCGTGAACACCTCCCCGTCGACGTCCACCTTTAAGGTGCCGTTAACCGGGTTATCCTTGCTGGTCGGCGCGCCGCTGTCGGAGGTCACGTCCAGGCGAATCAGACCGCGCGGCTCACCGAAGGCAAACACGCCCGGATATTTCGCCTGCGCCTCCCGGTTTCCCGTGCCGCTGCCTGCCGCTGAGGGGTCGAAGCCGTCGAGCGGGAGAAGCTGACGGGCCAGCACCTGGAAGGCATAGAGGTTACTCAGCTGATGACTTTCCACCTCCTCGGGGGTGGCCTCCACCAGAGCCAGCGCCCGCATACCGGACTGAAACGCCAGCATCAGCGCCTGAATCTGGTCTGACTGGCTTTTTTGTGAAGCGGCCATGCTGGTCACCTGCGCGGCCATCTCATCGAGACCGAGCTGCATCAGGGCGGCCGTCAGCGACTGGAGACCGGACTGCAATGCGGTCAGGCCATCCAGAGCCGCGCCGGTGTCCTGCTCCAGCTGCTGTCGCAGGGACGTAATCGCCTGCTGACTTGCCAGCGCATTCAGCCGGTTCGCCTGGCCGTTGTGCTTCTGGTAATAGATAAAGGCCAGCAGTTGCCCCTCGCTGTCAGGCACCACCACGCGAAAGAGTTTCCCCTCCGGCGTACCGGCAAGCCCCGCAACAGTACCGTCCGGGTCATCCGGGGTCATGAAGAAGGTGTAATCCCGGTAGTCCTGCAGCGACTCAACGGCGGTTTTTAAATAGCGGGTACGGTTCGCCAGCTGCCGGGCCTGTTTGTTTGACGGACCATAAATGCCGCCCTCCACCCGGTCTTCACGCGCCAGCAGGTAAACCTCATCTTCCCATTTTGTCTGTTCGTTAATTGCACTCATGTTATTCTCCTGCGTAAACGCCACGGCCATCGTGATAGGTGCGACCGTCATAGCGGTGTGAGTCTTCCCAGCGCTGGTTTTCGGTATAGGTGACCGAGCCGGAATGGAACCCGCCGCCGTCGTAACGGGCGGCCTCATCCGGCGTATATTCCGGCGGATACACGCTGATGACCTCCCCGCTGCACGATGCGGCACCGGTATACACCGGACCGGTGGTCCCCGCTGACAGTGACAGGCGGGCAATGTGGCGGCTGACCGGTCGCGCATCGCCAATAATCCGCTCAAGCTCCTTAATCATCGTCTCGGTAATACCGATATCATTCAGGTCAATCTCAAGGCGGAACGTCCCGGCGGGGTCGGCCACCTCCCACCACTCCTGAAGCGTCATGCTGTAACCGAGGTTTTCAATCACCCGGCGAACCGCCGCCACCGTCCCTTTGCGTTGGTGGATCCAGAACGCATCGCTGACCGCATGGCGCTTTTCCCTTTCAGACCAGGTTTCCTCCCAACGGTCGACGGAAAACGCCCACGCCAGATACGGCAGGAATTTCACCGGGCATTTCCATGGGTTCCAGAGATCACGCAACGGCACGCTTAAATCACTGATACCTGAACAGGCCTGCGCCAGCCTACGCTCCAGCGAGGACGATCCCGGCGGTAACAGGCTATTCATCAGAGCCACCAATTTCTGCTTTAAAATCGGTGCAATAGGACGCCTGCGTTTTATCTATCACCATGTCAGCCAGGGGCTGCATCAGCTCAACCCGCTGCACGCCCTGAACATGCAGAGCGGCATAAATCGCAGACAGCCGCACATCACGCCCCAGGCGACGCTGCTCATTGATGTATGCTGTGCCCTGCTCTTTCGCGGCAGCGAGGATGGGTTCCTTTGCCGGGCCGGGATAGACATACAGAACCGCGTCGATTTCATAGCGGACAATCTCAGCAGAGCGGACGCTCACCCGGTCCGCTACAGGCCGCACGGCCTCATCATTCAGTGCATCACCAACTACCTGCAGCAAGTCATCCGGCGCAGTGCCATCACCGTCGCGGGCCAGAATCGTCACCACGACTTCCGCCGGTGCCGGGCTGAATGCTGATGCATCTGCCACACGGCCATCGGCGCTCAGCGCGTGAAATTCATACGCACCAACCGGCCCGGCAACGCTCATCCCTTCAAATGCGGCAGGAATGCGCTGGCGATAATCCGCGTCCGATTCCATTTCCGCCTCAGTGGGTGGCGTGGTGGTATTGTCTGCTGGGGTGATCACCCGGCGCTGCACGTTATTGTTAGCGCCTAAATTATCCAGGTCATCACTGCCGGAATAGGCCACCATGACGGCCCGTGCCGCCTCGTTAATCCGCTGGCGCAGCAGCAGCTCCCGGTACACGTTTTCCTGCAGCGTTTTAACGATCGGCTCTGACTCAAGCGTTAGCGTTCGTGCCACGGCTTCCCGCTCTTCTGCCGGATAGAGCGCGACAAACTCCGCCTTACGCTCTGTCAGCAAGGTTTCAAAATCTGGCTCATCCACGATCTGCGGCGGCGGCAGCTGGGAAAGGTCAATAACGGCCATTAGTTGCTCCTGTCGATACGGACAGCGATACCGGCACACCGTCATTGCGCTGGCCTGCCAGCTCAATGACCATTGCGCCATCCATGCTGCTGCTGTTAATCGTGATGGTGTCGAGCTGCAGCCGCGGCTCCCAGCGCTGCAACGCGACGTATACCGCCGCCATGATCTGCAGGCGCAGCGCCGGGTTTTGTGGCTGGTCAATCAGTGCGGACAACAGGGAACCATATTCCCGGCGGGCAAGGCGGCTACCCTGCGGCGTCAGCAAAATATCCCGCACGGACTGGCGCAGGTGGTCGGTTTCCGTAATGGCCTGGCCGGTATCGCGATTCATCCCGATATAGAGCGTCATATTGGATCTCCCGTTGTTCCGCCGCTGTCGCCAGGGTGTTTATGCTTATCGGCCACAATGCCGTTTGACGTCATCGCTCCGCCGCCGTGGGTGACGTCGCCATTCAGGATCACGTTGCTGTTAATACGGGTCGTGTCAGCCTCGATCACAAACTCCCCTGTCTTGCAGGAAACCAACTGCGACGACTCAATCAGCACAGCTTTAACGCCCCGGATAATCCACCGCCCGGTGGCCGGGTCGTATTCGAACCATCCGCCATCCTCGTATTCAGTCACGTCTGCGCTTTCAGAGTCGGACGGCGGCGAGCATGCGTCGGAGTAGATGGCCGGAAGCGCAAACGCCGTTTCCAGATTGCCGCCCAGGCTGAACAGCACCACCTGCTCCCCCGGCGACGGACACCACCAGGTGCGGGATTTACCTGCGCGGTAGGTCAGCCAGTTAATCCAGTTGGTTTCGAGGTCGCCTGTTTTCACCCGGCACAGCCAGCCGCCCCGGTCCACTTCGGTCACAATGCCGGTGCGGATCAGGTTGGTGATAAGGCGCATGATTTCTGTGAGTTGTGCATTCATCCAATCAGGATGACCAAGAGTCGACTTTTTAGATAGTTCGGGTAGATTGTGTGAATAACAGTACAATACCGCCAACACAGCAAGAGATACAGAAATGGACGATGAGCAAAAAATTTATTTAGAAACATTAAAAGAGCTTAATACAAGAAGTAAAACCACAAGGATAATAACAATTACTTTTATATACATTCTTTTATTGGCTACCGCACTGGTATTGACTGGGGTTTTTGCAATAAAGTCAAAAAGCAATAACCCAATATCAAACTTTATATCTAGTATGATTGATGGAAATAATGAACTCTATCAAGCAACCAATCTTCTAAATAACTATACAAAAGCAATGGAGCGTT
>OJVE01000514.1_pt1 | contig 12961 bp, 16 predicted proteins | sample 1600081 | NCBI WGS metagenome assembly OJVE01 (sample SAMN04436789, study PRJEB24849) | human gut metagenome | biome: human gut; feature: NICU; material: stool | host: Homo sapiens | place: USA: Saint Louis, MO | collected 2011-04-13 | reverse complement strand
GCCGGCCCGCCAATACGCTTTCGGGTGGCGAAACTTTTCAAGCGTCACTCGCGTTAGCGTTGGGGCTTGCCGATACGGCGCAGGCCTATGCCGGGGGATTGCGTTTGGATACCGTGTTTGTCGATGAAGGTTTCGGGACATTGGATGCGGACGCGTTAAACGAAGCGATTCGTATTTTGACGGATTTACGTGAGGGAGGTCGACTTGTCGGCATTATCAGTCATGTGGAAGAATTGCGTCAGCGTATTGATACGCGTTTGGAAATCGAAAAGACGGAAACAGGAAGTCGGGCCCATTGGGTGTTAGGATAATTGCAGAGTATAAGAAATTTTGTTACAATAAGTATATCGAAAATGTTCGAATAACGATTTCAGCAAAGGAGCGATGTCGATGTCGTTTCGATTTGACCACAATAACTTAAATGTTTTGGACTTGGAAAAAAGTCTTGCCTTTTATGAAGAAGCGCTGGGACTTACCGAGGTTCGCCGTAAAATAGCGGATGATGACAGCTTTATCATCGTCTATTTGGGAGATCATCAGACGGACCATAAGCTGGAGCTTACTTGGTTACGCGACCGGAAAGAACCGTACAACTTGGGCGACAACGAATTCCATTTGGCGTTCGTGACGGAAGATTATGAAGCCGCTCATGCCAAGCATAAAGCGATGGGCTGTATCTGCTATGAGAATCCTAAAATGGGTATTTATTTTATCGAAGATCCGGACCACTATTGGCTGGAAATCGTGCCGGCGAAAGACTGATGGAAGAATTTACACAACGCACTTCATACTTACTGGGGACTGACGGCGTCGATCGGTTGGCCCGCGCCGCGGTGGCTGTGTTCGGCATCGGGGGTGTCGGTTCATATGCGGTGGAAGCACTGGCGCGGGCCGGCATCGGTCGCCTGGTGTTGATTGATCCCGACCGCGTCACGGCCAGCAATCGCAACCGACAATTACCGGCTTTAGTGTCGACACTGGGGGCATCAAAAGCGCAGGTGATGGCGGCACGTGTCAAAGATATCAACCCGGCGTGTCAAGTGGAAATTCGTGAAGAGTTTTACTTGCCCCGGGAGGAATCGTATCTGGCAACATTGCATGTTGATTATGTAATCGATGCGATCGATACAGTGACGGCGAAAGTGGGCCTTGCCCGCGAAGCGCAAGCATTACATATACCTATCGTTGCGGCGATGGGCTTAGGTAATAAATTACATCCCGAGCAAATTGAAGTGGCGGATATTTATGCCACCTCCGTGTGCCGCCTGGCACGCGTAATGCGTCGGGAATTAAAACAGGCAGGCGTAGCAAAATTGACCTGCGTATATTCTAAAGAGAAACCGATTGCGCCGCAGTATCCCGAAGGAGCGGAACAGGTTCCGGGCTCCGTTTCCTTTGTGCCGCCGGTGGGCGGAATGATACTGGCGGGGCTCGTGATTCGTGCCATTGCACAGAAAGAAGAGGAGTTGCTATGAAAGCTATTATTACTCTTGAAAATAAAGCGGAAGTTACGATTGAACTGTTTCCGAAAGAAGCGCCGGGCACGGTGAAAAATTTCGCGAAACTGGCCGGCGAAGGATTTTATGACGGCTTGATTTTTCATCGCGTGATTCCGGGTTTCGTCGCCCAGACGGGGTGTCCGAACGGTAACGGTACCGGCGGTCCGGGCTACACCATTCCTTGTGAAACCGAAAATAACCCCCATAAGCATACGCGCGGGGCCGTATCGATGGCGCATCGCGGCAAAGATACGGGTGGCAGCCAATTCTTCATTTGCTTTGAACCGCAGCCGCACTTGAACGGCGTGCACACCGTGTTTGGTCAGGTAACGGACGGTATGGATACTGTAGATTCGATTTTACAGGGCGACCGGATGGAATCAATCCGGATCGTGGAAGAGTAAGAAGGAAAACAGATGTCCATATATTCGTTACAAAAACCCGACCAGCTCGATTTTAAAATCAATGGTCGGATTTGGTACGGGTATTCACAAGATTGGTATCAGGATGAATGGCGCCAACGCGCCGGTTGCGGTCCGACCACCGCGACATATTTAGCGGCGTACTGTTTGCATCGGGATGGCATTTGGAAGGATTTGCAGACTACGAATGCGGTGTTAACGCAAATGAATCGGATTTGGGATTATGTGACACCGCGCCAAGGCGGACTTTTTAAAACGCGTTGGTTACGTGACGGTTTGGAAATGTTTTTTCGGGAAGCGGGAATGCAAAATTATCATGCCCGGATGCTCACGGTGTCGGTAGTCCCTCGTTTTCGTCCTTCGAGCGAAGAAGTGTTGAATTTTATCAAGGCAGGCTTGGCCTGTGATTCACCGGTTGCTTTTTTGAACCGCCATCGCGGTAACCAAGAGACAATTGATTCGTGGCATTGGGGGCCGATTGTGCGTTTGGATACCGATCGGTCGCCCGCCATTGCCGATGTTTATGACGAAGGCATCAAAAAAAGTTTTGCGCCGGCGGAATGGGCGAAAGAAACCATGCTGGGCGGCGGCTTTGTGTATTTACAAAAAACGGAATAGTACATTATCTGTACAATGACATACATGGGAAGAGGTTTTAGAATGAAAATTGCTACATCGATTTTAGATCTTGTGGGCAAAACTCCTTTAGTCGAATTGAAAAAATGGTCGGCTAAACGTAATCTTGCGGCGCAGATTGTCGTAAAATTGGAACGACAAAATCCGGCCGGATCGGTAAAAGATCGCGTGGCGCTGGCGATGATTGACGAAGCGGAAAAAGACGGTTCGCTTGTTCCGGGGATGACCATTGTGGAACCCACGAGCGGTAATACGGGCGTCGGCTTAGCGTTTGCCGGCGCCGTCAAAGGCTACCGTGTGATTTTGGTTATGCCGGAAACGATGAGCGTCGAACGTCGCCAACTGGCTCAGGCGTACGGCGCTGAGATTGTATTGACACCGGGCGCGCAGGGAATGCAGGGAACGGTGGATAAAGCCAACGAGCTGAAAAAAGAATTGGGGAACGTATTCATCCCACAACAATTTGAAAATGCGGCGAATCCGGCGATGCATGAGGCGACTACCGCACGAGAAATCTGGGAAGATACCGACGGTCATGTCGGTGCTTTTGTTGCCGGCGTCGGTACGGGCGGCACGGTGACAGGTGTCGGACGCTTCTTGAAAGAAAAGGATGCCGATGTGAAAATTTTTGCGGTGGAACCGTCGACTTCTCCGTTGCTCACGGAAGGCAAAGCCGGCAGTCACAAAATTCAGGGCATAGGCGCCAACTTTATCCCGAAAGTTTTGGACCAAGCCGTGTATGATGAAGTGCTCACAGTAACGAATGAAGACGCGATTGCGGCCACGCAGGCACTGGCACGTGAAGAAGGAATTCTGGTCGGGGTATCTTCCGGTGCCGCGTTGGCAGCAGCAACGGCCTTGGCGCAGCGTCCGGAATTTGCCGGCAAGCGTATTGTTGCTTTATTGCCGGATACGGGTGAACGGTATCTTTCGCTCGGCATTTTCGACACAGTCGACAGATAATTTTATAAAAAAAGAACCTCCGAGGAGGTTCTTTTTTATTTCATTCAGTTGCTTTCAAAGAACGCTTTATACGCAAGGTAAGCGCAATAGGCATCCGTTTTTTCAACGAGCTCCAGCGGCGCGTGCATGCTGAGCATCGTCACGCCGCAATCGACTACCTCGCAACCCCAGGCCGCCAGGTACAAAGCGATGGTGCCACCGCCGCCTTGATCGACTTTACCGAGTTCACCAATCTGCCAAGGCACATTATTTTCATTGAAAATGCCGCGAACTTTGCCGAGAAATTCCGCATTGGCATCATTGCTGCCGGATTTACCGCGCGCGCCGGTATATTTAGTTAAAACGATTCCGAAGCCCGTCAATGAAGAATTGTTTTTCTCCATTACATCGGCAAAAGTGGGATCGAAAGATGCGGTCACATCGGCGGAAAGAATTTCCGTATGCCGCAATGTATCGCGCAGGGCTCGATGGCTGCCGTCACCTTGCAATTCCAGCAGATCCATAATGAAGTCGGTGACGTAGGAAGAGTTGACCCCCGTGTTGCCATATGAACCTATTTCTTCCTTATCGGTAAATAACGCGACTTGCGTTTTGGTGCTCGGTTTCGCGGCGAGAATGGCGGCGAGATTGCCGTAGGAGCAGACGCGATCGTCCTGACCGTGCGCCATGACAAACGCGCGATCGATGCCGACGTCGCGCGCACCCTGTGCCGGAATAACCTCCAGCTCTGCACTGGCGAAATCTTCTTCCGTAATGCCGTACTTGTCGCCGAAAATTTTCAGCACCATTTCCTTGGCGGATTTCTTGCCTTCACCGTGACCGCCGATTACCGGTAACAGCATCTCGCCGGTGATGGCTTCGTTGAGCTTTTTCTGCGCCTGTGTCTGTCCCAGGTGCGGCAAAATATCGGTGATGTACAATACCGGATCCGCCGCATCCAGACCCATTTCCACGTTGATCAGACTGCCGTCGGTTTTGGCGATCACACCGACGAGAGCAAGCGGCATGCAGACCCATTGGTATTTTTTGATACCGCCGTAGTAATGCGTGCGGAGAAATACCAAGCCGTCTTTTTCATCGAGCGGGTTCGCCTTTAAATCGAGACGAGGTGAGTCGATATGAGAGCCGATCAATTTCAGACCTTGACGCATGTCGTCGCGGCCGATAACCGCCATGATGACAGCTTTGCCCTTGTGATCCAAGTACACTTTGTCGCCCGCGTGCAATTCGCTGAAAGAAGACAGCGGTCGGTACCCCGCCGCTTTTGCCTGACGAATAATTTCTTTATTGGCCAGGCGTTCCGTGCGCGCCGCATCCAAAAATTTCTTGTACTCCTCCGCATATTTATAGCAGGCTTTTTGTTGCGTTTGGTTGAATCGATTCCAAACCGGAGTTTTACGTGAATAAGTTTCCATTGCTTACATCCTTTCTCGTAAAGATTTATATCATTATACTAACAATACTAACCGCAAGCCCAGCAAGAGTAAAGCCAGAGCCAGCAAGTTAATAATGATGGGTCCTTGAACACGCTTGGCGAGGCGTGCGCCTATCTGCGCACCGACGATCGAACCCAGACCGAAGACAATCGCCAGGGGCCAATGAATATGTCCGGCCACGGCGTGCGTTGCGACACCGAATAAAGCGGAAACCGCCAGGACAAAATGACTGGTAGCAGTTGCAATATGAGTCGGAAATCCCAGCAGATAAATCATAGCCGGCACATGAATGACACCGCCGCCGATCCCGAAAATACTGGAGATGAAGCCGACGACGAAACTGATGGCACAACCAAGCGGCTTCGAATACGCAAAGTGGGTGTCGGTGTGCTCAACGCGAGTCGCTTTTTTACGACGATTTTGCCAAAGAATAAAAAGTGAAAGTAGCGTTAAAAAACTGCCGAAGGTGAGCTTGAATAATGCGCCCGAAAAGTAATCGGTGAGGATCGCACCCAAAATCGCACCGGGCAAGGTGCAAACGGCAAACAGCACAGCGGCCTCGTAATGAATACGCTTTTGCCGCATGTACGCGACAGTACCTGAGGCCGCATTACAAAAAACGATCGCCAGCGAGGTACCGGTGATCATTGCCGGTGACCAGGGGAACATAAATAAAAAAAGCGGGACAAATATAATGCCGCCGCCGGCACCGATCAATGTTCCAAATGCCGCTACGAGTGCCCCCAGCAAGAGGTACAATAAAAATTCCAATCCGATCATCCTTTCATTCTTTTTTGATTATAGCATGAATGGATTCGATTTTGCAGAAAGAAAGGTCTGTGCGATAATATGTACGGAGGTTACCATGATTCGTAAACATAAAGATTACCGTTGGGATGATGTTTCCCAATTGGTATATAAAGAAGACAACAGTCCGTTTCGCTCCGTTACCCGACAGGTATTATTTGACGGTGCCGAAGATATTCCCTGCCAGTGGCGCTACTTTGAGGTGGCACCGGGCGGATATTCCACACTCGAGCACCATCAACACACGCATTGGGTAATGATTTTTAGGGGCAAAGGCACGGCGCTGTTGGGGGAGGAAGTGCAGGCGGTGTCATTCGGTGATCTGATTACCATTCCTGCTTGGCAATGGCATCAATTTCGCGCGAACCGCGGCGAAGCGCTCGGCTTTTTATGCCTGGTTAATCAGGAGCGCGATAAAGTCACTTTACCGACTGACGCAGAACTTACCGCGATGAAGGAAAATCCTGCGATTCGTGATTTTTTGGAGGAGCTATGAAAGAAAAGCAGAGCCAACTGGAGCATCTGACCGATATGCAGTATCGTGTCACACAAGAAAACGCGACCGAACCGCCGTTTCAAAATGAATTTTGGGATCAGGAAGCACCGGGACTGTACATAGACGTGGTCACCGGAGAGCCGCTTTTTTCGAGTGAAGATAAATTTGACGCCGGCTGCGGCTGGCCGAGCTTTGATCGGACGCTTGGCGATGCGCCGGTCAGCGAACATCGCGATACGAGCATCCCGTTCATGCCCCGTACGGAAGTGCGCAGCAACGGTGGGCATTTAGGACATGTATTTCCTGACGGGCCGACAGAGACCGGTTTGCGGTATTGTATTAACTCTGCCGCATTACGATTTATTCCGTATGAGCAGCTGGATGAAGCGGGTTACGGCAAATATAAAGAAATATTTACCAAATCATTTGACAAATAAAATTTCGTTTGTTACAATATGAAAAATTTACAAGTCAATGGCAATGAAGGGAAAAAGTACGCTATCAATGAGTCACAGAGAGCCGGCGGATGGTGCAAGACGGTACGAATTGGTCGCCGAAGTTCTTTCCGGAGCTTTCCCGCTGAAATAAGTAGGCGGGAACGGCGTGACGGTCGTTAATGCGTCATGAGTTGATCAAATGATAATTAGGGTGGTACCGCGGAGTTTTCCGTCCCTGGGTGCCATCCTTTTTTGTTTGATAATTAGGGTGGTACCGCGACCGCGTCCCGTCGTCCCTTCTTGGCGAAGGGACGTTTTTATTTAGAGGGAGCGTGAAAAAAATGCAATGGAGCAGTAAACGTTGGGCAGTTATTTTGGGAGTGGTAGGCATAGTCGCGGTGGGCACTCAATTTTTCGGCAAAACGACGGATGTGCAAGGCACAGACAATCCGGTCGTAGGCATTGTTCAAATAGCGCAACATCCGTCGCTGGATGAGGCGAATCGCGGTTTCGTTGCAGCGCTCCAAGAAGCGTACCCCGCTAAAGCGATTACCATTATGCAGGAAAATGCGCAAGGCGAACAATCCAATCTGAAAGCGATCGCGCAGCGTTTTGTCAGCCAAAATGTGCATCTGATCGGAGCGATTTCGACACCGGCGGCGCAGACAATGGCGAACGAAACGGCGACGATTCCGATCGTCGGGACAGCCGTTTCCGATTATGAATCGGCGAAACTCGTGAAGACAAATGCAACGCCGGGTACGAATGTCACCGGGACAAGTGATCGGACACCGGAAGCGGAGCAGGTACAATTGTTGCAACGATTATTGCCGACTGCCAAACGGGTTGGGATCATTTATAATTCCGGCGAAATCAACAGTGAGTTACAGGCGAAAAGTTTTGTGACCGCAGCGCAAGCCGAAGGGCTCAGTGTGACGGAGGCAACGGTTAGCAATGTCAACGATTTGGCACAAGTCACACAGGCATTGTGCGGTCGTGTCGATGTGATTTACGTACCGACGGACAACGTCATTGCATCTGCCTTACCGACGTTGATTAACGTGACGAACGCCGCCCGCATTCCGGTCATCGGTGCGGCCGCAAGTTATGTGCGGGAAGGCGCACTGGCAGCCCTTTCCGTGGATTATTATCAGATCGGTTATCGTGCCGGTAAAATGGCGGTTAAAATTCTGAAAGGAAATGCGCAACCGCAAACGCTTGCCATTGAGTTGCCGGCAGCGCAAGCCCCGTTGATCAGTCGTTCGGCTGCCAACACGTTGGGAATTACTATTGATGCGGAGCTGGCGAAGACGGCGCAGCTTTGCGACTAACCAAAAACCACTTGCAATCGCAAGTGCTTTTTGGTGCCAAATGCAAGTTGACATCTGCGGATGGATATGACCTGTGTTTTCAAAACAATAAAAAAGAGGAAATTGTTACGATTTCTTCTTTTTGTTTTGTCACTGTTGGCAATAGTTGCTATAATAATCTGTGATATAGTCGTATATATTAGGAAGTGAAACAGTAAGGAATAAAATAGAGGAAGGTGATGAGATGACGGATATCGCCGCGAATTTGGAGGCGGTGCGTGAAAGGATTCGTAACGCACGGATTCGCTCGGGACGTGTCGATCATGTGCAATTGGTCGCCGTGACCAAGTTTCATCCGGTTACCGCGGTGCAAGAGGCCGTTCGCTTGGGAGTGACCGTTGTTGGCGAAAATCGTGTGCAGGAAGCGGTACAAAAGCAGGCGGAATATACCGGTGCACCGATTTCCTGGCATTTAATCGGGCATCTGCAACGAAACAAAGCCGCACAAGCCGTGCAATATTTTGATTTAATTGAATCCGTCGACTCGGCGCGTATCTTAGAGGCGATTCAAAAGCAGGCCGAAAAAATAGATAAAGTGCAGGACATTTTGCTGCAGTTCAATATTGCGGAAGAACCGCAAAAATACGGACTCAAATTGTCGGAATATGAAGATATATTGGCCGCGGTAGAGGGGGCGTCTCATATCCGTTTGCGCGGGCTGATGTGCATGGCACCGCTCGTGGAAAATCCGGAAGAAGTGCGCCCGGTCTTTCGCGTCGCGTATAATGTGTTTGATGATTTGCGTCAGCGTTATGGTGAAGAGGATATACGCTACCTTTCCATGGGCATGAGTAATGACATGGAAGTGGCGATTGAAGAGGGAGCGAACCTGGTTCGCGTCGGCACCGCGATTTTCGGTAGCCGTGAACAATAAGGAGGAGAACAATGGGCTGGAGAGATAGTTGGAATCGTATGGTGGATAGTGTTTCGGGTAATCATGACGAGTATGATGATGAATACATGGATGATGATGAAGAATACGAAGACGACCGTGTGAACTATCGCACACCGGCAGCAGCAACACCGGTGCAGCAGTCGAAAGCGTATCGGATGATTGTCGTAGAACCGTATACTTTCGGTGACTCTGAAAAAATTGCCGATCATTTGAAATCGTATCGTCCGGTAGTCATCAACTTGGAAAAAACGGAAGATGAAATCGGCCGTCGTTTGATTGACTTCGTCAGCGGTGTTACTTATGCACTTGAAGGTCATATCGAACAAGTCAGCAATGCCATTTTCCTCGCCGTGCCGAACAACATGACAGTCGATACGGAAAACTATACCTATACGACAACTCCGAACTTAAGCGCTGACGTAGCACCCACCTGGGGCAGTCGTCAGCAATGACAAAACTGGGAATTATTGGCGTAGGCGCCATGGGGGGCGCGATTTTGCGCGGCATTTTAGCCGGCAAAGTTGTCGCGACTAATGATGTTTACGTGCGGGAGCATACTCCTGTCAAAACGCAGGAAGTGGCGGAACGCTACGGTGTTAACAAAGCGGATTGGTCGACACTTGCGGCCTGCGATGTAGTTATCATCGCGGTCAAGCCGTACAAGGTGAAAGAAGTATTGTCGGAACTTGCGGCGGCGAAATCGCAGGGTGTCATCGTGTCGATTGCCGCGGGAACGACGCTTGCGAAACTTCACGAGTGGGGTACAACGAATCTGTCCGTCATACGTGTGATGCCGAATACACCGGTCGATGTGGCCGCGGGAATGATTTCCATCGCACCGGCGGACGATGTAGCAAAAGACGATGTCGCACTGGTAGAATCCATTTTTGCCGCGTTGGGCGAAACGGTTGTCGTTAGCGAAGCGGAATTAACCGCGATGATGGCGCTGGCAGGTGCGGGTCCCGCGTATGTCTACGTCATTATGGATGCGCTGGCGGATGCAGGCGTACGAATCGGCTTGCCGCGCAAGCTGGCCATCAAAGCCGCGGCCCAGACGTTGTTCGGTGCTGCCAAAATGCAATTGACGAGCAATACCCATCCGGCGATCTTGCGGGACCAGGTAACCTCTCCCGGCGGCACGACGATTGCGGGTATTCAGGCGATGGAACGAAACGGTTTGCGTGCGGCTTTGATCGAGGGCGTTGTAGCCTGCTATGAGCGTGATCGGGAGTTGGCGCAGACGCATGAATGAACGCGAAAAGATCAGCCGCTATTTTAGCGGATCGGGTAATGGAGAATTAGCCAATCGACTTTTGGACTTGGCGGATCAGGTACGGACACGCCGACCGCTTGCCGTCAGTGATTTTGTCAGTCCGTATGCCGGCCAGATCGCGACCACGATTCGCGCTCACTTTCCCGGCTTGGAAGTCGAGGAAAACGGCGGGTATCATGGCGCGGAACGTATTAAAATCGCATTTTTTCGACCGGAATTCGCCGGCAAAATAGATTGGAATTTGAGCGCTGTGGAAGCAAGCTGGGATCCGCGTTTTCGGCTGCTTGGCCACCGTGATGTGCTGGGATCACTAATGGGGCTGGGATTGGAACGGGAAGTGTTCGGCGATGTTTTAATGCAGCCGACATGTGCGCAGGTAGTCGTTGATCGTGCGATTGTGCCGTATTTGCTACAGAATTGGCAAAAAATTGCCATGGTCAATGTGACGCCACTAGAGATTCCGTTGACCGACCTGGTTCCTAAAATAGAAAAAGTAAAAGAAGTTCGTACGACGGTTGCCTCTTTGCGCCTTGACGCGATCGGAGCTGCCGGTTATGGTATGTCACGCGCTAAAATGGTAGCCGCCATCAGTGCGGAAAAAGTACAAGTCAATTGGCAACGGGCCAAGGGACCTGCGCAAATTGTCGCACAGGGCGATGTTATTTCAGTACGAGGCCGCGGTCGTTTGGTCGTGGCAGAGATTACCGGTACCAGTCGTAAAGGGCGGACCGGTTTGCGTTTGGAACGATATCAATAACGGGAGGAAACCAAATGTTAACACCGATGGATATTCATAATAAAACTTTTTCCAAAGGCTTGCGCGGCTATGCGCAGGAGGAAGTCGAACAGTTTATGGAAGAAGTCGTTAACGACTATGAAAAAATTTACCGCGAACATCGGGAAATGCAAGAAGAAACCGATATGCTGCGCACGAAATTGAAAAATTACGAAACGATGGAAACGACCATGACATCTACATTGATGATGGCGCAGGAAACGGCGGAAAATGTCAAAGTCAATGCGCGCAAAGAAGCGGAATTGATCATTGCCAAAGCGGAAACGGAGAAAGAACAGATGCTCCGCGATACGGCAGATTCATTACGCAACGCACAGGAACAATACAACCAAATCATGGCCGATATCAGCGTTTTCCGAGCGAAATTACGCTCGTTGCTCGAATCGCAATTAGAGTTGGTGGATACCATGGTAGCGGATCCGTCCCAAGGCATGGCAAACTATGAAACCGTGCCCGAGACGGAAGAAAATAACGAGGAAGAACTTTTCACCGTTACCGATGTAGAAGAAGCGGATTCGCAAGCGATACAAGAGATAGAAGCGGAAGCATCAGATTCCGCAGCGGGTGAAATCGACCGGGAGGCATAAGATGGCGGCAACGCAAACTGCGTGGGTCACTGAAGAACAAAGTCCGTCCGTTAAACTCTCCCTTGCTGTACGGGAAATTTTGCATGAGGAGCAGTCTGAATTTCAGCACATTGTCGTGGCGGACAGCATTCAATTTGGTCGGATGTTGATCTTGGACGGCGTTTTTCAAACCTCTATCGCCGATGAGTGGGTGTATAGCGAAATGATCACCCATGTCCCTTTATGTCTGCATCCGCAGCCGCGCCGCATCCTGATTGTGGGCGGCGGTGACGGCGGTACGGCGCGAGAAGTGTTGCGTCATACTACAGTCGAATCGGTGGAAATGGTTGAGATTGACCCAGCTGTGATTGCTATCGCTAAGAAATACTTGCCCGAAATTGCGGCCGCGCTATTGCAAGATGATCCTCGATTAACCGTTACTGTCGGCGACGGCATTGCCAAAGTGGAAGCGGCAGAGAATGAATATGATGTGATTATTGTTGATTGCTCGGATCCCATTGGCCCCGGGAAAGGCCTTTTTACCGCCGAATTTTATGCCGCTTGTGCACGGGCTTTAAAGGCAGACGGCATCATGGTGCAGCAAACAGAATCGCCGTTCTTCCATCAACAGTTAATTTTCGATGTTCAACAGGCGGTTGCGAAAAGCTTTCCGATGACCCGTCTGTATACAGCACCGATTCCGTTGTATCCCAGCGGCTATCATTCCTTTACGTTGGGAGCTAAAACGCGGGACCCTTTGGCATCGGAATGGCGAACCCCAAGTTTACCGCATTGTCGTTATTACAATACGGAAATCGGTAAAGCTGCATTTGTATTACCGGAATTTGTGCGTCACTTGGTGGCAAGGGACGAAACGCCGATGACAAGTTCTAAATAAATATTGACAGTAATCAAACAAGATGGTAAACTGTTAACTGTTCCGATTTATTCGGACATGGTGGGTATGGTGAAGTGGTTAACACGGCGGATTGTGGCTCCGTTATGCGTGGGTTCGACTCCCACTACTCACCCCACAGGGGTATCGCCAAGCGGTAAGGCAACGGACTTTGACTCCGTCATACGGTGGTTCGAATCCACCTACCCCTGCCAGTATGATCCATTAGCTCAGTTGGTAGAGCACCTGACTTTTAATCAGGGTGTCCCGCGTTCGAGTCGCGGATGGATCACCACTTTTTTCTGGCCCGTTGGTCAAGTGGTTAAGACACCGCCCTCTCAAGGCGGGATCGGTGGGTTCAAATCCCCCACGGGTCACCATATTCATTTTAACCTTGGGGAACAATTTTATACACGGCCCGTTGGTCAAGTGGTTAAGACACCGCCCTTTCACGGCGGTATCGGGGGTTC